>Ga0359897_10018_pt1 | contig 69251 bp, 62 predicted proteins | sample SorcelJu500001C4_4_FD_206068 | JGI IMG/M metagenome (GOLD analysis project Ga0359897, IMG submission 206068) | Enriched cells from Trout Bog Lake Hypolimnion, Wisconsin, USA - BChl from Trout Bog BchlTB.July23.5000.01.C4 | ecosystem: Environmental > Aquatic > Freshwater > Lake >... | reverse complement strand
GCGTCACAAAAATGAGCAAACCGACAAATCCAAAATCAACGGTAAATTGTACAGAGAAAAACAGACCTAAACCCCAGACCCATGCAAGCGCAATGCTATTGCCCCAAAGAAGTGTTGGTAGAAGACGATTGGAATGAGGAGAAGTTTTGGTCATGTGAAAATATTCAGGTTAAACGCAATAACAGGAATGAAAATGAAAAAAAACAAAACTCATTGCCAAAGTGAACCTCTGGCCTATTACTTCCCCTTTTAAAAAAGAAATCATCATGAAGATTGTTTTGACGGCAAGCTTCCTGTTTTGCATTCTTCTTGCGGTCAAGAGACATGGTTTAAGAAAACGCATCGATCCTCGAGCTCTTCTCACCAACTCAATGATCTCCACTGGTTACAAATAAATGTTTAGCATTGTGAGATTGATGACTATCAAGAGCTACGCATTACGATCTGCAAGGATACCCCGATTTTGAAAATTATTGACCGTTATATTCTCCTAGCCCTTGGGGTTGCCACACTCATGGGGGTAAGCCTCTTAAGTCTTGTCTTAGTCTTGGGAAATGTCTTTAGGCAACTATTGGATCTTCTCATTAACCATGATATCCCACTTGAGACGGTTTTTGCTTTTATTGCTTTTGTGCTCCCCTTTTCTATGACCTTCACGATTCCGTGGGGGTTTTTAACAGCTCTGCTGCTCGTCTTTGGACGCCTTTCTGCTGATAATGAAATACTCGCAATGCGCTCGATGGGGATAAGTTTTATAAGAATGTGCTTTCCTGCACTTGTGAGCGCACTAACGCTTGCTGCGATTTGTCTCTGGATCAATCTGGAAGTAGCACCCAAAGCTGAACAAGCAATGATGGAAAGCCTTTACAAAATTGCGACCAGTAACCCCCTCTCCTTTTTCCAAACCGATGAAGTGAGTGAAGACTTTCCGGATCGTCGTGTTTATGTGGGCGCTAGGGAAGGCGAGACGCTCAAAAATATTTTAGTTTTTGAATTAGAAACAGGTCATCTTTCTAAAGTTGTTTTTGCAAAAGAAGGACATCTCTCCTTAGACAAGGATCATTCCAATTTACTCCTTAAAGTTGAAGATGCACATTTTGAAGAACGTGATCCTCAAGATCCCAATAATTTTCTCAAGATCCGACAAGGCATCGTCATGCAATCAGGTGTTTTTCCAATGTCACTGAAAAAGCTTTTTGACGCAAAAATGCGTTGGCGACATCTGAATTCTTACTCCTTGAGTGAATTAATTGGGGAAATTAAAAAAAATACCCCTCAGCGTTTACAACTCCTTGTAGAGCTTAATAAACGTTTTTCCATTTCACTGGCAACCCTTGCATTTGCCCTTATTGCCATCCCCCTCGGGATCACCACCCATCGCAAGGAAACATCGATCGGCTTTGCATTGAGCCTTGTGGTCGCCTTTGGATATTTCTTTTTTATTATCATCGCAGACACATTTCGCGGCAACCCACACGCCTATCCAGTACTCTTGATTTGGTTGCCTAATATTATTTTTACATCACTTGGTATGTTTCTTTTTAGAAGATTAGTGAAGAAATAACCTCAACTAGTGCACATAAAAATCACCAACAGCGATTCTTTTAGTCCGGATATTTCATACTGTTTCGTCGCGAGACACCGCGAATCCTAATGGTGACACGGAAGGTGATGGATTGCGACGATGGCTGTATGCGTCCATACTGCCCTAGGAAGACTTCATTACTCGCTTTACCCGATCGGCCTTCGCAGTCTTCCTCGTCACGATCAGTATGAAATATTTGGACCTAGACTCGTTTCCCTCTTTACGTTGGCAGAGTTATCTGTTAGAAGATGATGCTCTTTTTTGTCGCGGGTATAGCATAGTGGTAATGTTCCAGCCTTCCAAGCTGGCCAGGAGGGTTCGATTCCCTCTACCCGCTCCAATAACCTCCGCCCTTGTTGCCACTGGGAAGACCCCCATGATGAGGAATCAGGGAAAGAACTTAGGGACTTTTTAGCGAGCAAGATTGCTACTGACGCCTCGTTTGGATGTCATTAATGAAACCGTCGAGCTCTAAAAATAATCTCCCGACGATCCACTCTAATTGATCGATGAGCTCTGCAAGATTGCTCACAAATTGCTCCAAGAATGCTGTCGTACTCACATACGGAGCACTCCTCAAGAGAACAAGGGTAACAAGAACAAGATTGATCGCATAGATGATAATGATGGAAAAAAAAGTACCTCCATAATGCACATCTGGTTGTCCTTGGAAAACAAAGAGACACGTAAAGGTTAGGTGAAAGGCCCAGGTAAAGCCGAGCAGTAAAAACATTACCCACTCAAAGGGAGTCATATCGATCAAGAGTGATGCGACTCCATAAATAGAAATCACAATCAGACTATAGACGGGAAAAAAATAAGGCGCTAATGCAATCCAGGTATTCACCCTATCGCTCATGATATGACCACCTTCTGTGCTCACATAAAAATTTTCCTCTACCCTGCCACCAAAAAATTTGACCCAAATGGCATGCGTGCACTCATGGCCATAAACATAGGGCCAGACAAGCCATGAGCGTGGCAGCAGCCAAAAAGCTATGATCCAGAGAACAATTCCCGCTAAAAAAAAGAGACAACCTGGTGTCGTTAGTAGCCCATGATAGAGAGAGAAGCCGAGCGTTTCCAAGAAGGTTTTCGTAAGAACCCAGACCAGAGGCAAGAGAAAGAGAGCGACAATAAATTTAACCCAAGTTTTTGGAATCATAGTGAGACCTCGTAAAAACTCCTCATGCTACCATCTTAATTAGAGCGCGTCCGCAAACAGCTGATTTTTGAAAATCAAAATTTTTTCCTAAAAAATAGCCCTGTTTTTTATCAGCTCAGCAGCAATTTTTAGCACACGCTAATTCAAAAGTGAAGCGCAACACACTCACTGCTTCAAAATCACTCAATCTGAACAGCAGCAATCATCCCAATTTGTTAGTTGGGTTGAAGATTGAGAGCCTAGCAGTTTGCTAAGCTGCGAGAGGCGTGAGCTCTTCTTCCGCTTTCCATCGGCCTCTGCGAGCCACGACCCAGAGGTTATGAGCCAGGATGGCCCATGCAACTTGCATCGCTCGATGCTCATACCCTTTGGCTTTGGGCGTTTCTTGCAAGAAGATATTTTTGAGGATGCCAATTCGACCTTCTGTTTGAGCCCGTCGTCTTAGCAATTTTTTCAAACGCTGATCTTCTTCTTTCATTTGCTCGGAAAGTTTCTTCGGATCTTTTGGGCAAATGCCATTGTAAATGTTTTTCTCGGCAAGAAGTTTTGTGGTGCCAGCGCTACAAAACTGCCGGTCAGCGCTCAAGCTCGTGAGACGATTGCCAGTAACTCTTTGAAGTTGATCACAATTTTTTATCAAGAGTTTTGCATCTCCTGGCGAGTATTCTTTGAGTAGTTCGTGAGCCAGGATGTAGCCGCTTGCTTCTTCGGCTATGAGGAGTGTGTTACCAAATTCTATCTGTGCTCCATGTTTGCCTCGGTTTATAACATGGATTTCTTTTTCATGAAGGCTAAGGATTTTTTTATCTGAAGCAATTTTGCGTCCTCCGATGATGCGCTCGTGCGCTTGTCTCATCGCTTCAGGAAGCTGGGCCAAAATAGAGTCGATGCGACGCAGGATGACTTCAGCTTGCTTGCGAGTTAAATCGGTCTTCAGCCACTCCTGATCAAGGGCTGCGCGGTAGCGTTTGGCATGATTTCTAACAATATTGGTCAGACGTTTCATCAAGCGAAGTGTATCTTTCTTTAACTTTTTACTTTCAGGCTTTCGATCAGTAGCGCTCATGGCAATGCAAAGCGAATTCATTTCTTTAATAAAACTCGATGGCTCTGGCATCTTCTTTTTAAGCCCATGCCGGCGTGTGGTCATGATTGATTTTATCAAGCCTCGCACAGCATCTCTCATCAAAATCCAGTCTGTTGGAAAATGGATATTGGCTTCTAAACAAGTCGTATCGATGTAAGGGATTTCCATCTCCAAAGCTTTTTCTAAACCTATCTCCTCAGCTTTCTTTTCGTCTCCCAGAGCCAATGTCAAGGCATCTAGAATTTGCTTCATTTTTTCTAAAGGAAGCCAGTTTTCATATTCTTGTAACATGCTTTTCCCTGGAATCCTGACTTTTTCAAATTCATCCAGTTGGCAAAATTCTCGAAACAGCGGACACTCTGCTAAACGTTTAGACATCCCTCGAAAACTCTCTCCCAGTGTGCTTCGCAGCAGGTTGCAGCGCAATGCTTGTTCGCTTTTTTTTGCATACCTGGATCTCTGCCATTCCTCAATTTTTTTCCCTTCTGCCGTCATCTGCGCTTCGTACTCTTGCAAGCTCAGCCTTACAAAAAACTTTTGAATCCCGCTACGAATCAAAATTCGATCCGTTCGTTTTAAATGCGCTACTTGCTCGTGGTATTCATGACATCCTAAAATTAAAGGAAGTGCTGGACGAAGTGTTTGTTGGATTGATACGATTTGCTCTGTTGGTACGGTTTGTTTTGATCTCATACCCAATTATAACCTATCAATTTTGGGCATAACAGCGTTTTTTGCTTGTTGTGCCCAAATCTTTTTAGCCTTCAAAGCCTCTTAAATACAGCCTTCAGCGCTTAGCGGACACGCTCTAATTAGGTTCCTCTATGAAGACATCCAATGCCTCTCCATTCTTATCGATCGACGCAGCAGGCCCAGGCCCAAATATTTCATAGTAAATCTAGGCTCTTCCCATATACTCGCCAGTCCGTGTATCGACTTTAATAATTTCTCCCTCCTTAATGAAGAGAGGCACGTTGATGGATTTGCCTGTTTCTAAGATCGCAGGCTTCATCACATTTCCAGAAGAATCACCTCGTAAGCCCTCGGGGGATTCGGTGATTTGCAAATTTGTACTTGGTGGAAGTTCTACAGAGACAGCACGTCCCTCAACGTAGAGTATTTCGACACTCATGCCTTCGGTAAGATAATCCTTAGCATCACCAATAAAATCTTTCTGTAGTGTGATCGTCTCAAAGCTTGCTGGATCCATAAAATGAAAGCCTTCTTGATCCTGATAGCTAAATTCTAATGTTGTACGAGACACGTCAACTAAGTCTACTTTTTCCGTGGAAGAAAAACGAATATCGGCTGATTTTCCCGTTCCAATGTAGCGAATAATACATTGGACAAATGCTCGAAGATTTCCAGGAGTTCGATGCGTGACTTCAAGCACAATAGCAGCATTGCTGTTATATTTAATTGCCATTCCTTTGCGAAGATCGTTTGCGAGTGCCATAAGAAAAAAAAGAGAAAAGTTATTTCAAATAAAATGTGAGAGAATAGTTGGAGAGTTTATACTCGTCACGAATGAAAATGAGATTTTTTTGGCTGAAATTTTTCACATTTTGAAAGGGAAGAAGGAGCTTTCTGCTATGGAAGTAACAAGAGCTAGGATCATGCAGAGATCACAAAAAAGAGACCTTATAAAATTCTCCATTTAAAGAGATCTTGTGAATCAATAAGTCCCACAACTTTCTCGCTTGCATCGATAACAATGAGATCTTCAATGCGATGATGCTCTAGGATAGCAAGCACATCGGCTGCCAGTTTATCTTGATCTATGGTAATAGGAGAGGTCGTCATGAGTTCACTCACAGGGCACTCATCGATACCTCGTCCACAAGTCACATGACGGACAAAATCTCCATGAGTAAAAATGCCTGCTAACGTCCCGTCTTCATTAGTAATAATGGCTGCTCCAAGATGCTTTGACGTCATTTCCTTGAGCACACGAGGAACTAATGTGTTCTTCTTCATGACGACTACCTCATGAAGAGGACGCATCATATTGCCAACTTTCAACAAAATAGAACGCCCTAAATGACCTGCTGGATGAAAGCGCGCAAAATTCTCACGAGTAAAACCACGTGCCTCTAAAAGCACCATGGCCAAGGCATCTCCCAGTGCCATCATAACGGTTGTGCTCGATGTGGGGGCCAAATTATGAGGGCATGCTTCTTGAGAAACAGAGACATCTAAGACAACATCACTTGATTTGGCCAAGGTCGAGCCGAGGTTCCCGGTTATTGCAATGCGACGGGCATCAAAGTGCGCGAGAGAAGGAAGGAGATTGAGCAACTCTTCGGTTTCACCACTATAGCTTAAGAGTAAAAAGAGATCGCCATCACAGACAATCCCTAGATCGCCATGGAGGGCATTTAAGGAGTTTAAGACAACGGCAGGCGTGCCGGTACTGGTAAGGGTTGCGGCAATTTTTTCTCCTACTTGGCCTGATTTACCGACACCAAGAAGAATAATTTTTCCACGATGCGCGATTGTTTCTAGAAGCAGAATGATTGCTTTTTCAAAATTACTATCCAAGCGATTGGCAAGGAGAGCGACCTCTTCGGATTCAATGTTTAAAACGCGACGTGCTCGTTCAAGGTAATTCATGGGGTGCATGGTAAATAAAACTTCGGGCTGTACCAGATAGCTAGTTTAAATTCTTTCCAACCCATTACCCTGAGTTGAGGTAATGGGAGTTGAGGAGAAGGGTTATTAAAACGCCACTCTGATTTTTTTAAAAAGAGATGAAAATGCTGTCGTCCAATACCATTAAATTTACGCATATGACGCTTTGCTTGATTCCAAAAATTTTCTATTCCATTGATATGATTGTTGCTATTGGCGAAGCATACTGACTGATGAATTCTCTAGTGTCTAAATTCGCTAACATCTAAGGCATGATAACCTCTCCAATAATCTGAGTAAACAATACTATCTGGAATCACTTTTTCTTTGATGATAGGAAGAAGAGTTGTTGATAATGCATCAGGAATTATCTTTGTATAAACCTTCCCTCCTCTCTTCAGAAGCCCAAAGCAAGGCATTTTCCCACCTGCATCTCTTCCACGTTTACCTTTATGAGTTCCGCCAAAATAAGATTCATTTACGTCAATTTCACCACAAAAAATATCTTTTGATTTTCTCTCTAGTTGCTCAAAAATTAGTTCGCGAAGTTTCATGGAGCAGGGGACTCATGAGATTATTTATTTTTAAATAATCACTTGCGAGAGCTCTGAAAACGTTGGTTTGCAATAAGCACCTCCAAAGTGCCCCTGACCTTTGTACTCATGATACACACAATTCAATTGTTGATGAATATAACGAGGTTGCTCACTTGGAATCCAAGGATCATCTTGCGATGCAAATAGTGTGATCCATTGTTGGTTATCTTTTATTTTTTTCCAATCCCATGGGTTATCAAAATAACCCGACTGTTTTTCTTGTTCCATGCCAAGATCAGTATCATAAGCGGCAACCAACATGGAACCGAGTAGCGGCCACTGTTCGGCAAAGCGCATAGTAGCAATAGCTTCACTTGAATGCCCAATCAGAATAGTGTTCCCATCGGCTTTAAGCTCATCACGTAAAAATGGAATCCAAAATGACGAGAGTGCCAAATCATTGTCAGGAAATTCTTCAGCGATCGCGATGATCCCTTCAGCTTCTAAATCCTTTTTTACATTTGGAAGTCAATGATCACGACGAGGAGAACTTCCAGCATTAACAGGAATGAAAATAACTTTTTTGTTCATGTTGATCTCCTAATTTTTTCTCTCCATAAAACAAAGACCGCTAACAACGCAAATCCTATAAGAAGAAAACTTGGAAAAATAGGCAAATTGGTTTTATCGATGAGGTAAGTCAAGGTAACAGGGATCATTCCACCAAACACCGCCGCACCTATGTTATAGCTTAGTGAGACGCCACTGTGTCGCACGGAGACATCAAATTTATTGACCAAGTAAGCAGCTAATGGGCCATCAAATGCAGCGACAATAATGGATAATATTCCAAAAGATCCTAAGACGATCCAAAAGCCATAATGCGTAATGAAGCAAAATAATGGGAATGCCACAATAGCCATCGCAAGCGCTGCAATTAGTAAAACAGGACGAAGACCATATTGATCTGCTAAGTAACCAAACAGGGGAGCACAACACGCTTCGGTTAATGCTAAGAGGGTACTAATGATTAAGGCATCTTGGTTGCTCATTCCAAGTCGCATCAGATATGTCGCGCTATAAACTAAAATAGTGCAAAGCGCCACTCCAAGATACATGGAGATGAGGATGCCCGAGAAAAGTTCTTTCTTATATTTTTCAAACAACACATGAGCTGGTTTTTCATGAATCAAACGGGCTTGTATTGCTTGTAAAAAAGCTGCTGATTCAGGTTGATTTCGACGAAGATAAAAAGCCAGCAGTCCAATTATGAAACCAGAAAAAACGAAGGCACAACGCCAATAATTTTCTATATGAAAATGACTGAAGCCCATCGCGAGTAGAGATGCAAAGAAAATGCCAAAGCTACCAGCTGCCGTGGAAATGCCAGAGAAGAGGCCATGCTTTTTAAGAATAGTTTCCAATAAATAAATGCTGCTTCCTGTGTACTCGGAGCTGATTGCCAATCCTTGAACAATACGACAGAGAATCAATGAAAGTGGTGCAGCAAGCCCCCAAAATGCATAGCTAGGAATCAGGCCAATCATCATGGTTGCTAGTGCCATCATGAGAATATTAGCAGCTAAAATATTGCGCCGTCCGAATCGATCTCCCAGATAACCAAAGAGCAGGGCCCCAAAAGGACGTGCAATAAAAGAGATAGCAAAAACTCCCAAGGTTAATAATAAGCTTGTTGTTGGATCTTTTTCTGGAAAAAAATTAAACGCAATAATCGTAGCAAAAAAAGCATAGAGTGTTGCATCCAAATACTCCAAAAAAGTGCCAAGAGTATTCGTAAGAACGAAGCTTTTGAAATTTTTTAATGGTAACGTCATAAAACTTTGCTGCCATTCTTGTGAGTAATAAAAAGCACTCCCATTAGGAGCAATGCAGTAATGATATAGATGCTGGCACTTGTTGCAATCGTGCTACTCATACGACTCATTGCAGAACTGCTACTCCCTCTATAAGTCATTATCGCTCCAACGATCACAGGAGCAAGAGCACCACCAAAATAACCACAAGTAATATTGAATCCTACTAACAAGCCTCGTACCTGAGTTTTGATATAATCAACCATAATAGAGTAAACCATAACTTCATAACTTCCTTTGAAAACTCCCAAAGCTATCATAGCAATAATTAGAGGGAGTAAAGTCATTGCTTTTCCTATGCCAACAATGGCAAAGCATCCTAATAACAGGCAAGCTATTTGAAAAACAATGCGACCGTTATGGCTCTTGATGGAAAGACGATCAGCAAGCCATCCTCTACAAGGAGCACTTACCACACCCGCAGTCTGAGTGAAAATAATGGCCGTAAACCCAGCCATCGTCAGCGATAGATGGAATTTTTCATAGAGGAAAGAGGGCATCCAAGTAAGAAAAAAATCATTCATAATATCGGCACTGATAAAAGCCAAAATACACAAAACAACGATTCGTTGCTGCAGTAGATATTGTAAGATTGCTGTCACTCCGAGAGAGTCGTGTTTTTCGACAGCAGTGTTTACCGGCATCTCTAATAATGAAACTGCTTCTTCACTTTCTTTTTCTAAAAATTGAGGGCCTTCTTCAATAAAATCGCGTTGAGGTTTTTTCAAAACAAACACAAGCACGATAGAGAGGATAATTCCTATTCCTCCAAAAAAATAGAACCCAGCATACCATCCATCATGAACTGCCAACCATGCGCCCAACCAACTGCCAGCGATGCTTTCAGCAAAAAATCTTAACTGATGAAGAGCGATTACTTTAGAGCGATTGTGTTGTGTGTGATAATCAGTAATGAGAGAGCTTAATGCTGAGAAATAAAAAGCTTCTCTTATTCCTTCAAGGGCGCGCACGGTTAAAAACTGCCAAAATTTAGAGCACCATCCTGTACACGCTGTTACGATACTCCAAAAGAGACAGCCTCCAAGGATGAGCGATTTTCTTGAGACTTTGTCGCTCAAAAATCCTGCAAAAAAAGCATCTCCTACATAAAACCACATAAAAATGGGGCCAATGAGGACAAGCTGAAATTTAGAAAACCCAAATTTTTGTTCAAGAATAGGAAAAATGGCAGAACTGGCCTGATGATCAGCGTAATTCAGAAAACAGACAAACCAAAGCATCCCAGCAACCGCCCAATAGTAGCCAGAGATTCTTTTTTGTTGCACAAAGTGATTCATGGGCAGAACTATTGTTGCAAAAAATTTGTAGACACTTTTCTTACAAAAGAAAATGCATTTGTAAAGAGATGCTAACCGTATCAGCAAATTTAAAATGGGGCTATACCAGATAACACAACTAAAGTGATATCTCATAGAGCATGAGAAAAAGTAGATTCAAAGACGAGAAGCAAAATAGAAAAAGATATATCTTTGCCAAAACATGTTGTTTCAAATGAAAATGAGGACTTTTTAGACTGGAATTTTTGGAGCTAGCCTAACACATTGTTCAAAACAATACTCCACCTTCCCACCTTTACCCCCATTATTTGATTTGATGACTACTCCCTTTCAACTTCCTGTCACCGTTCTCTCCGGCTTTCTGGGGGCTGGCAAGACCACTATCCTCAATCATATTCTTTCTAACCGCGCGGGATATCGCGTGGCCGTGATTGTCAATGATATGAGTGAAATCAATATCGATGCCTCCTTGGTTCGTGGAGGAGAAGCGCAATTACATCGCACCGAGGAAAAGCTTGTGGAAATGTCCAATGGCTGTATCTGCTGTACACTCCGCGAGGATCTACTCAAGGAAGTTGCGCGCTTAGCGAGGGATGGACATTTTGATTATCTTTTAATTGAATCCACAGGAATCTCAGAACCACTTCCTGTAGCACAAACCTTTACCTTTGAGGATGAAGAAGGAGCTAGTCTTAAAACCCTCACTCGACTCGACACCATGGCTACGGTTGTGGATGCCGCACATTTTTTAGAATACTTCGAAGGCTCCGAAACATTACTAGATCGCGCACTCGCACTCGGAGAAGAAGATGAACGCACGATCTCTGACCTCCTGGCCGATCAGGTGGAATTTGCCAGTGTCATTGTGATCAATAAAATCGATCTTGTGACCCGCGAACAAGCCGCCGAACTCCATGCTATCTTGCATAAGCTTAATCCCACTGCAAGGATTCTTCAGGCAGAACGTGGGATCCTACCACTCAAAGAGCTCCTTCACACGAGCTCCTTTGATATGGCAGAAGCCGAGCGTTCTGCTGGCTGGATGCGAGAATTAAATAAAATACACACGCCTGAAACTGAGGAATATGGGATTGGAAGCTTTGTCTTTGAGGCACGGCGGCCATTTCATCCAGAACGCTTTTGGGACTTTATCCACACAGAATGGCCCGGCTTACTGCGCTCAAAAGGTTATTTTTGGTTAGCCAGTAGAAATAATATTATTGGTCTCTGGTCACAAGCTGGCGGGAATGCCGAGTATCGCCCGATTGGTTTTTGGTGGGGCGCAGTTCCCATAAATGAGATGCCCGAGGAGAGTGCAATGCGTGATGCTATCATGAAGGATTGGCAAGAGCCATGGGGAGATCGCCGCCAGCAGCTTGTCTACATCGGACAAGACCTTCCCAAAGAGGCAATGCTCTCTGCCTTAGCAAACTGCTTGCTCGATGATAAAGAAATGGCGCTTCACGTTGTGGGTTGGGAAAAAGAATTCTATGATCCTTTCCCTGCATGGATAGAACCAGTTGCTTCCGAGCGAGAGAGTTCCTAGAGCTCTTTTTTTTTGTTGTAATAGGATTGCCGAAGATAGATTCAAAGAAATATTTTAAAAAACCATTCTTTGATGAAAACACCCATTGCAACCTTATTAAAAAAATTTGGATCCAAGATCGGTCTTGGTGAGACACTCGATCTTGGAGAGGAAGGAAATATACGCTTAAATCTACCAGATGATTTAGGGATCGATTTTGAAGAGGATATTAACGAGCCCCATTTTAGAAAGAAACTCTGGATCTACATCACTCTTTCGCAGGATGACCTCACGAAGCAACAACTCGCACATTTGCTCGAAGCAATGCACGAATATCATCGTAGCATCGAAGCCTACCTCATGATGCCCAGCAATGGACTTTCAGTCGTGCTCACCAGTTTCTTTCCTAATAGCTTCCTTCCAGAACCAGCATCGAGCGACCTTGATGTCGATCAACTCGATGATCATTTAAAAAATCTCGTCTCCCTCGCCACCTTTTTGCGCTCTTTGATCGGCCTTACTCCTCTTGAAAAACCTGTGATCCCCTCCTCAACAGCACTTGAATCCCATGAGCCCTCTTCCCATAATTAGGAGTAGCAAGAGAGACGCCCAGAGATCCAAGAAGCCTGAGTTGATATTTTTTAAAATTCAAAAACCAATAAGATTATGTCCGTTTCTTTCTTTCGATCTACAGCATCTACAGCATCTACAGCATCTACAGCATCTACAGCATCTACAGCATCTACAGCATCTACAGCATCTACAGCATCTACAGCATCTACAACAAAAAATACGACTATTCGTATAGGCACAGGAATTAGCTATTTCTTTAAAGCTCCTGTAAAATTTTGCGGCTGGGTGGGTGCTGCCGTTTCTCGGCAAATGGAGAAATTAATAAGTGCGTATTATTTTAAAGGTGATAATCAATGTGAGGCCCATCGGGAGATAACGACTCAAAAGCAAGAACTCGATATAGCAGAAGAGAACTGGAAAAAATCACAGGACGCATTATCTACCTTGAGATCTATCTTGAGGAAATGGCAAATAAATTCCATTCCTATTGATAAAGATAACATAAATGACCGCATAAAAGATTTACGTACAGAAGTTAACAAATTAATAAACGCAGGCACAATAGAGCCTAATAATCCTTTCTCTCAATTGCTCGATAGGGTAAAGAAAAAAAATGAGCTAATTGCTCTTAGCTCTAATATAGATAAATTAGAGAACGACGAGCTAAATATAAAAACAGATCCGCCTATTAATATAGAAGAAAGCCATGCTCATATTCTATGCAATGAGATTAACACATTAGAGACATCTCTAGAGGAAACTGAGCAATTGAATTTGAATACAAGAAACAACCGTAAAAACGAGCTTTTAACAACTCTCAAAAAATTTTTTCCAAATCTTAACACCTCAGATCTTACCTACTATTCAAGTGATCAACCAAAGCAACGTCAGGATCTAAATAAGATTGTTCATACAGCACTGAAGTCACTTGAATGTGAATCTTATTCAGATAGAAATATAAGCTGCGTCTCTTCTCTAAAAAAAAGAACTATTGAAATAGATGATGCAACTCTACAAATACCAGTACAATCTACTATAACTGCTCAAAAAGACCTTTTGGAACAAATAGGTAACAAATGGCGGCAGGAAATTCTCACAAAAAAAAATGATGATACAAAAGAAACAGATCGCGATTTTCCTCGCCAGAAAACGTTTGTCATGGGCGATGATGAACAGCCTCAATTGCTAGCTGGTTCTATAGATAAAAAGCTGCCAGAAAATACCCAGGACGATACCCAGAACGACTCGAAGATAGACGACTCGGAAATAGCTAAGAAAAATAGTCAGGCGGTACAAGAAGGGCTTGATGCCTATTTGAAAAAAAGCTTTCCAGACAAGACATTTAGAGAATCAGTGATCAATATGTGTGGTCAAAAGCTTGTTGGTTGTTTCTTAAGTGAAGCGTCTAGTGCAGTAAAATCTATTATTAATCATGCGGAATTCTGTAATGTCACCGGAGGCAACACCGATATCACAATAAAAATGATTCCTGATCCAAAATGTGTTGTTGTCAGTTTTACGTCTTCTACTAAAACGGGAACATCGCTTATACCATCTAAAGGAGTTGGTCTACCAGATCATATGAATAAGTATGATATTATTACATCTGAACCTGCAATAACGACAACAGCTTCTATGTGTGGAGCGATCATGATCACTCCAGGAAATCCAATAAGCTATGAAGCTATCTCGTTTCAGTCATCCTATACGCTCAACAAACCGACCTCTTGAACCTACTCCTGCCATCTCCTAAACACTTTTCATTTGCACTTTCCTCGTCTCTCCACGTAGCGTAGAGGGTTTCATGCATCTTCAGTCTCTTGAAATTATTGGCTTTAAATCGTTCGCTGCAAAAACAGTGCTCGAGTTTCATCGTGGGGTAACAGCAGTGGTCGGGCCCAATGGTTGTGGAAAGTCGAATATTCTTGATGCGATTCGTTGGGTCCTTGGCGAGCAGTCGGCGAAAGCACTGCGCGGAGGAGAGATGGCGGATGTGATTTTTAGTGGGACTGACTCCCGGCACCCCCACAATATGGCTGAGGTGTCGTTGACTTTTGGGGATTGTGAACAAGAGTTAGGAGTTGCCTGGAATGAGATGCGTATCACGCGTCGTGTTTTTCGTGATGGAAAGGCCGAGTATTTGATCAATGGAAAGGCCTGTCGCCTCAAGGATATTCATGAGATCTTCATGGATACGGGTATTGGACGCAGCGCCTACTCGATCATGGAGCAAGGGAAACTCGATCAGATCTTAAGTAGTCGCCCTGAGGATCGGCGTGCAATTTTTGAAGAGGCTGCAGGAATCACAAAATTCAAGTCTCAGAAAAAGGAAGCGCTCCGCAAGCTCGAATATACCGAGGGTAATTTACTCCGTGTGACTGATATCATCAAGGAGGTCAAACGCCAAATTGTCTCCCTCCAACGCCAGGCAGCTAAGGCACGACGTTATCAAAAAACCCTGAGTGAACTTCGCGTGCTTGATACCCATGTGTCTTATCACAACTACAGCGAGCTTCACGAAAAAATGAGCGCTCTCTCCTCCTCGATCGAAAAAAACAGCACACTGCGTCACCATCAAGATGAGATGATTGTGACTCAAGAGCAAGAAGGGCTAAGGCTCAAAGAGGCATTAGTCGATCTAGATCGTCTACTCGAGGAGACACGCGGCAAGTCACAAACATTACGTAATCGTATTTTCTCGAGCGAGAGTCGTATTACCACCAATGGAGAGCGACAGAGCGAGCTTCGAGCAATCATTATCAGGGCGCAACAAGAATGTGCTCTCTTTGTCACGCGTGTGAGCGAGCAGGAAAAGCAACAAGAGGAGACAGAATCCGAGCTTGCCAAACTCCTGGAACATCTCTCTCACGAACAACAAGCCCTGCAACAAGGAACGTATCACTCGCATCAGGCTATCAAAGAGCGTCAGGAGGCTGAACGCGCTGCTGATACTCTTGCCCATCAACTCCATACTCTTGAAAATAGAAGTGCTGATCTTCGCAGTAAGATCTCTGTTGCAAGAAGCCGCCAGGATGCGGCAGCACAACGCTTGGAGCAACTCACTAAAGAACACGTTCAGATGGATGAGTCCTTAGCCATTCTTCACACACGAGCTCATGCGGCAAGAGAGGCTCATCGTGAGAGCCAAGAAGCTCTTGTTGAGGTCAAGGCAGCACTTGACGTTGCTCAAAGGCACTATGAGAAGAGGCAAGCCGAGCGGCAGAGTGCGGAGCGTGACTGGAATGAACTGAGCAAAAAACTTGCCGAGCGCACCTCACGTTACGATCTGCTCTCACAATTAGAACGTGAAGGAGAGGGCTTAGGCGAAGGAACTCAAGCGCTCCTGCGCGGGCTCAATCGACCAGATTTTTTTCTAGCCGGTATTGTTGGGACACTGGCTTCGCTCCTCAATGTGCCTACGGAAAATATGCTGGCTGTGGAAGCAGCCTTGGGCGGGGTCAGTCGATCTGTTGTCTTTAAGGATGCGGAGCTTGCCTGCGAGGCGTTACAAACCTTGAAGTCTTCGGTCCAAGGGAAGGCAACTCTGCTCATCTCGGGCTTCTCTCAAGCGCCCTTAGAAACGGATGGTTCAGGTACTCTCCCTACTCAAGTACTCTTGCCACAAGATGCCATTGCATGGGCTTCTGAGGTGATTACTGCGCCTGACTCAGTCTATCCTCTGGTGAGAAAATTGCTTGAGAATGTTGCCATTGTAGAAGACTTAGAAACAGCCTTTCGCTTGAAAGCGCATCATCCGGCTCTCGCCTTTGCGACACGAGAGGGAGAATTTATTTCCCGAGATAGCGTGGTGTACGGTGGAAAAGATGCCGCTGTTTCCTCTGTGGCTCTCCTTAGGCATTCTCAAATTACTCATTTACAAGATGAGATCGTGACACTCCAAGGCGAGGAGGAACACCTCACTGGACTACGTGACGCCGCCATACAGAGCCTAGAAGAGTCTTTACTCAGCCTTCAGGAGGTACGCGAGGCCTTAAATCACAAGCAAATGATGCTTGCAAAGGCTCAAGGTGATGAGCGCATTGCCTGCCACGAATGTGAGGAGAAAGAGAGGCGTTTCCAAAGTCTTGGTCGAGAAATCAGCACCCTCCAAGAGCAAACTGGACAGCTTGAAGAACAACGAGAGCTCCATGAAAAAGAGCTCGTTGACATGGTAGAAGCATTGACCAGTCTTCGTGAAAAACGCTCGCTTGCCCAAGAGCAGATCACCTCACTACGCGAAGTAGAAAATAAGGCTACGGCTCAACTTGCTGAGACTCGCTTGCGTGTGGCGAAAGATCAAGAGCGCGAGCGTTCGCTAAGTCAACAGCGTGGACCCATTGTGGCAAGGCTCAGAGAGTTTCAAGAAAGCATTCGGGCTCGTGAGCGTGACATTGATGAGCATGAGACTAAGATTGAGAAGTTAGCTCAGGAGTCAGAAGAGCTCGCCGCAAGCATCATCACATGGAAAAGCGAACTTGCTTGTGTCGAAAGCGACATGACTCAGGCGCTCGAAAAGCGCACACGCTTGCAAGAGGGGCTTGAGAACATTGATAAAAAATTACGCCTCTTACGTCAAGGGCTCTTTGCCCTCCAAGAGTCTCGCTCACAAGAGGAAGTAGAGCTAATAGAAATTCGCATGCGCAGTGAGGCCATTCATGATCATATCGTGCGTCGCTACCAAATTGATCTCACCGCTTTCAACCCAGATCACTCGAAACTTCTGGAAGTCGTGACCGCGCACCAAGAAAAAAAGGAATCGGAGTCCTGTTCTAAGATGGAGGCTTATGACCCTACCTTGGCAAACTCGGACACTCCCGTCAGCCAAGAGAAGGCGCAAGGAGATCAAGAGACTCCAGTTTTAAAATCGAGGATAGATCACATCCCCTCGAACGCCCCATGGGAGAGGATGAAGCAACTTGTTGTTGAGCTCACGCAGCGTGTTGATGCGATGGGACCGGTCAATATAGACGCCATTGCAGAGTATGAAGAACTCGAAGAGCGATACAAATTTTTAGAACAGCAAAATCACGATCTTATCGAAGGGAAAAAAGAGCTACTCGAGGCCATTACTCGGATTAATAAAACGACTCGAGAGCTTTTTGCGACGACTTTTGAGCAGGTTCGTTTGAATTTTCAGGAAATGTTCACTGAGCTCTTTGGAGGAGGCAAGGCGAACTTACTTCTCGTCGATGATGCTGACCCACTGGAGAGTGGGATTGAAATGATCGCAAAACCTCCGGGAAAGCAGCTCCAAAGTATTTCTCTCTTAAGTGGTGGCGAAAGGACAATGACGGCGGTGGCCCTCCTCTTTGCCATTTACATGGTGAAGCCGAGTCCCTTCTGCGTGCTCGATGAAATGGATGCGCCTCTTGATGAGTCAAATATCGGCCGCTTTATCAAACTTCTCGACCGCTTTGTGGGACAGAGTCAGTTTTTTGTCATCACACATAACAAGGCGACCATGTCACGTGCCGATATGATTTATGGCGTGACCATGGAGGAACAAGGAGTAACAAAGCTCTTGAGTGTCAAGTTTCATCAGCAAGTCGAAGACACCCAGTAAGCTCATCAGGAAAAAACATGAATCATGTCGCCGCCTTCAAGAGAGACACCGAGCTTCATCAGCTTGGTAAAGCCTTACGTCTTCGCCTTAGCGTGATTGCAGACCATGGGTTACGCGATCATGATCCCGAGGCTCATTTAAAAAAATTACAAGAGGCCTCTCTCTTGATAGAGGAGGCTGCTTGTCCTCTTGTAGAATCTCCTCTATATCCTAAATTAAAACATTTCTTGGAGCGTCGCAGCTATGATAAAGCCCTTGCATGGATTGAAGAGGAGCGAGAAAAAGATTCTTAAATGAACTCATTTTTCAGGAGATCTTATTAACAGTCTCTTCTTGTTCCCGAGCCTTTCCTAGTGTAGGATCACACATCTTTTATGAACCCTCTTCTCATATTTTTTTCGGGCCTTGTATTATTAGGTCTTTTTGCATGGTATTTTGTGACCGAACGTGATGTTCAGAAACGTTGGCTCGGCCTGATATTGACCGTTCTGCTTGTCGTTTTTTCTGTAGAGTCAACAACGCCTCCTTCGCAAAAAATCCGATTAGGACTCGATCTACGCGGGGGAACATCCTTCTTACTGCGCCTCATTCCTCAACCCGGACAGAAGATCACCTCCGATATGCTTGAACAAGCCGTCGAGGTCATTCGCAAACGCGTCGATCAGTTTGGTGTCGGTGAGCCTGTCATTGCACCACAAGGCTCGGAGCGCATCCTTGTACAGATCCCAGGACTAGATCCCGCTCAGATTCAGGCAACACGAGAAACATTAAAACGTGTGGCAAAATTAGAATTTTCCCAAGTCTACCCGGGAGGAGAAGCACTCATTCAAAAAATTGAAAAAGGAGAAGCCATCCTACCTCCTGGCTATGAAATTAAGAGCTATCTGATGCCTGCAGGAATGAAAGAATCCTCTTCTCAGGTGATTCCTCGGCTGATTGTCAAAAAAACTGCTGACCTCACCGGTGATCATGTGACTAAAGCGTTTGCGTTTTTTGATCAAGGAGGCTACGGGGTCTCGCTTTCCTTAGACGGGGCAGGCTCTGCGACGTTTTTTGAGGTAACCTCCGCTCTTGCCCCCACGCATGGACGTCTTGCGATTTTACTGGATGGAAAAATCCAAAGTGCTCCTGAGGTGAAGAATGCCATTGCCGGAGGGCAGGCACAAATTACCGGTCATTTCCAGGACAAAGAAGCGCGCGATCTTGCAAGTGCACTAGAAAATCCTCTACGCACTCCGGTCGAAATTGAGGAAACAAGGAGTGTCTCCCCAACGCTTGGCGGCGACTCCATTCGTGCGGGTCTGCTCTCGGGTATTGCCGGACTTGTGCTTGTGATGATTTTTGTGCTCGTTTACTACCGCTTGGCGGGAATCGTGGCCTTACTGGGGCTGGGTATTAATATTATCTTTCTTTTTGGCATGATGAGTTTATTTCATTTTGTTCTGACCCTGCCAGGGATTGCGGGAATTATCCTCACGATTGGTCTGGCGGTCGATTCAAACGTCCTTCTCTATGAAAGATTGCGCGAGGAAATGGCGACTGGCAAACTACTCAAAGCTGCCATCCAAGGCGCTTATAGCAAAGCCTTCAGTGCCATTTTTGATGCCAATGTAACGACACTCATTACGGCAGGCATTCTTTTTTGGCAAGCTTCAGGACCAGTCCGTGGATTTTCTATCACCTTAGTCCTCGGGGTGATTGCATCGATGTTTTCAGCTATTCTCTTCACACGCACTTTATTGCGTTGGATGGTTGAGAAAGCAGGCCTTAGGAAACTTACGATGGCAAACTTAGCGCCAAAGAAACAATGGAATTTTTTACGTTACCGTCATCTTGCCGTCTTGATCTCGGTGGTTGTGATTCTTGGGTCTTGTGTTGTTTTTGCACAACGGGGCGCTCGTAATTTTGGAATCGATTTTCGCGGAGGAGATCTCTTAGTGATCCAGGCCGAGCCTGCAATGAGCATTCCAGAAACACGCGAGGCGCTCATGCCCCTTGGACTCAGTGAACTCACCATCCAGCGCGAACAAGCAAGCAATGCCTCCATGCTCTCTATTCGCAGCCCAGAAAACACTTCTAATAAAATCCTCTCTTGCCTTCAAAAGAGTTTCCCTAGCCGCCGTATCATTGCCGCACAGGAAGATAAAGTAGGAGCACAAATTGGCCATGAATTTGCCCGCAAGGCCTTGATGGCTCTTGGTCTTGGGATGATTGGTATTCTCCTCTATGTCTCTATACGCTTTGGCCTCTCCTTTGCAATTGGTGCACTTGTCGCTTTGCTCCATGATGTGGTCATTACGCTCGGTCTTTTTTCGCTTCTAGGCGGAGAACTCTCGCTCGTCATGGTTGGCGCTATTTTGACCATAGCCGGTTATTCTATTAACGATACGATTGTTGTTTATGACCGGATTCGTGAAGGCCTTCATCACAAGGGAGGAGGCACCGTGCAAAACCTGATGAATCGTAGTATCAACGAAACACTCGGCCGCACCATGCTCACCGGAGGGCTCACGCTTCTCTCGGTCTTAGCACTCTTCTTTTTTGGTGGAGCAGTATTAAAAGATTTTGCTTTTGCTATCTTACTTGGAATCTTAGTGGGAACGTATTCTTCGATTTTTGTGGCTTCCCCGATCGTCCTCTGGTGGTCCAAGTGGAGTGGTACATCATTAGAAAAATCGTTTCGCTAGGAATATCCTTTCTGCTCCCTTAAATAAAACGTAGAGGTCAAAAGGAGCAAAGACGGGGACTTGCAATCCCTCACTCTTTCCCATTTACTAAGGAACTTATGCATTCAAAAATTTTAGTCACTGGAGGCGCAGGCTTTATTGGGAGTGCCTTAATCCATGCACTCAATCAACGAGGAGAAAATAGTATCCTGGTGACCGATGTTTGCCTTGATTCTCAAAAAGAAGCTCACCTTGCAGCTCTAGACTATCTGAAATATCTCTCAGCCGACGAGCTTCTCAGGGCACTAGCAAAAAGCAATGCCGAGCTTGAGGAAATTACCACCATTTTTCATTTGGGAGCCTGTTCCTCAACCACAGAGACGAATCGCGACTATCTAATGAAAAATAATTTTGAGTACACTAAGACCCTTGCCCATTGGGCAGTGGAAAGAAATATTCGCTTTGTCTACGCGAGTTCTGCGGCAACTTACGGGGATGGTTCAGCAGGCATGAAGGATGAGATTGCAGGGCTTGATCAACTCCGTCCTTTGAATTTATATGGTGAGTCCAAACATCTTTTTGATCTCTATGCACGAGAGCAGGGATGGTTCGACCATATTGTTGGTCTCAAATATTTCAATGTTTTTGGCCCTAATGAAGATCATAAAAAAGAGATGCGCTCACTTGTTGCCAAGGCTTACGAGAAGATTCGCAGCACGGGCAAGATCGCGCTTTTTAAAAGTTACCGCCCTGAATATGCCGATGGCCGGCAGCAACGGGATTTTATTTACGTCCATGATGCTGTGAAGATGACGCTACATTTAGCCCAATGCGAACATGCTCATGGTCTTTTTAATATTGGCTCAGGGGTTGCGCGTTCCTGGTTGGATCTTGCACATGCGCTCTTTGCGGCGCTCAATCTCAAGCCTGTCATTGAATTTATCGAGATGCCTGACTCCATTCGCAATCAATATCAATATTATACGTGTTCGGACATCACTCGCGTGCGAGCAACAGGCTATCAAGAACCGCTGGTTTCACTCGAAGAGGCCATTGAAGATTATGTGTGTCACTATCTACTCACTGGTAAGCATCTTGGTGAATGAATCTGCGATTCTTTATGTATAATCGTCATGAAATTTTGTGAATTTTCATTTATTTAAATGATCTTACCAACTGTCATTGCTGATGTCGAGAGAGCCTTTGTTTCCTATGCTCCCGGGCATTGGCCTGAGGCAACTCAAGAGGAATGGAATGATTGGCGCTGGCAGCTCAAAAATCGAGTAACCACCTTAGAGGGACTCGAGAAGCATCTTCGCCTTTCGCCTGAGGAGCGCGCAGGGGTGATTCTCTCAGCTCACAAGCTCGCCATGTCCATTACTCCTCACTATTTCAATCTAATCGAAGTAGACGATCCCGATGGACCCATTCGACGTCAGGTTATTCCTCGCTTTGAGGAGTCCCATCATCATACCTCTGAAGTAGCTGACCCTTGCGGCGAAGATGCGCACATGCCTGTACCTGGACTAGTGCATCGTTATCCAGATCGGGTAAATTTTTTAATCACCGACCGGTGTGCCTCCTATTGTCGCTATTGTACGCGCTCTCGCGTAGTAAGTGGCGCTGGCGAACAAGAACTGCATACTGAATTTGAACAGGCCTTTAACTACCTTAAACAACATACGGAGGTTCGTGATGTTCTTCTTTCTGGAGGAGACCCACTACTCTTTTCTGATGATAAATTAGAAAAAATTCTCTCGCGTCTTCGCGCCATAAAGCACATTGAATTTCTGCGCGTTGGAACGCGGGTTCCTATTTTTTTGCCACAGCGTATTACCTTAGGATTATGCCAAATGCTTCAAAAGTATCATCCCCTCTGGATGAGCGTGCACACCAATCATCCTCGCGAGCTCACGCTAGAAGTCCGAGCAGCCCTTGAGCGACTGGCCAATCATGGCATTCCACTTGGCAATCAAAGCGTCTTGCTTTCCAAGGTGAACGATACGCTTCCTATCATGAAGTCACTCGTTCAGAAATTACTTCAGTGCCGTGTACGCCCCTACTACCTCTATCAATGCGATCTCATCCATGGTTCAGCTCATCTACGTACGTCTGTCTCAAAGGGTATTGAAATCATTGAAGGTCTTCGTGGCCACACAACAGGCTATGCCATTCCGCAATTTGTGATCGATGCTCCTGGAGGAGGCGGAAAAGTCCCCCTCAACCCTAATTATGTTCACTTTCATGATGAGAAAAAAATAGTACTCCAAAATTACGAAAGGAGACTCTTTGAGTATCCAGAAATAGGACTCTAGACCATTTTAAATAAAATTATAGCCATAAGAAACAAAGTACTCAAGAGCATCTTGTGAGGTAATTCGACTGAGCGCAGCGGCTATAGCCTCAATAAGATTAGGATGACTTTTTGCTTCAATAGCACGAAGTAGAGCTTTGACTTTACTCCACATGTTCTCAATGGGATTAAGATCAGGTGAGTAGGCAGGAAGAAAGTGAAGGGAGGCACCAACTTTTTCAATCATAGCAATTGCTATTTCACTCTTATGAACCTAAAAGCGTGAATGAAAAAGTGCTGAAATAGACGAAACTCTTTGTTAGCATGAAGCATACATCAAGAAAACGTGATGAATCCGACTCACCCAGTGAGTGAGGAAATAATGGAGCAAAAAAAGTGGAGGGTGTTGGCCAGTTGACACACTAGGTGGAAGGTACTATGCGGAAGCTGATATGGATGCTCCGGTGACCCGAGAAGAAGAGCTGATATTTTTTGCTCAGTTTTTAAAAACAGGAGAACGATGGAAGCGATTATTTAAACAATGTCCGTTAGAATATATCGGCAACCAAGGGAGTGGAATAGTCAACACGATAGGCACAGCGGTACTATCAATACTCTGTGGGCATTGGCGTTATGCTCATATCAACGCGGTAAGAGGAGATACACTCAATCCAGAATTATTAGGGATGACCAAGACAGTAAGTGAAGATGTTGTCCGCAGAGCAATGAAAAATATTCCTGAGGAAAAAGGATTGGATTGGTTGGGCGAAGAGATCCAAGCCAGTGTGGAGCCACTACTAAGCCAACCATGGATATTAGACGTAGACTCGACAGTTAAAACAATATTTGGACATCAGCAAGAAGCTGAAATGGGATACAATCCTCGTAATCACGGGCGTCCGAGTCATTGCTATCATAGTTATTTTGTAGCAAACATAAGACTCTGCTTAGGGGTAGAAGTCTTGAGTGGAAAAAAAACAGCTGCTTGTCATGGGCTTCCTGGCTTGTGGAAGAGATTAGATCAACTGCCAAGAACGCACTGGCCAGCAATGCTGCGAGGAGATTGTTCTTACGGTAATGAAGGACTCATGAATAAAGCAGAAGCTCGTGGAGTTCCTTATTTATTAAAGCTGAAAAAAACCGAAACAGTTAAGTCTTTAATACGTCGGATGAAAAGCCACGAGGCCAGATGGAAAGATGCAGGGAATGGTTGGGAAGTGATAGAAGCAAAATGACAATTAACAGGATGGAGTCGAGAACGTCGAGTGGTTCTGATGCGACCTAAGCCACAGCATCGTTTGGAATTGAAAGACAGAAATCTTTATCTTCCAAGCAGCGAGAAATGGGATCTCGCTAGCGCTCCCTGGGAAGGAAACATTGCCATCCTTGTTACAAGTCTCAGTGAAGTTGCTTATCCACCAGAGGCTGTAGCCAGACTCTACCGAGAGAGAGCTGATGCTGAGAATGTTTACGATGAGCTCAAAAATCAATGGGGATGGAATGGCTTTACGACACGTGCTATTGCTCCTTCGCGCATCATGGCAAATCTTATTGCGCTAGTTTACAACTGGTGGAGCCTCTACACACGCCTCTATGATACGGAGCATCATCGTGAAGCCATCACAAGTCGTCCAGCATTACTTCATGGAGTAGCAAGAATGCTTCGGCATGCTGGTCAGAGCACAGTAAAAGTGAGCCTTCAGCACGAAAACAGCGAACTTCTTATCCAAGCCATCACTAAAGTCAGTAACATGTTGCAACGTGTAAGTGTCATCGCAAAGCAATGGACTTAACAACAACGCTGGGCCTTCCTTTTGACGCTAATCTTCGGTCATTGGCTAGGTGGAAAACGATTGGCAGGAGTCCCAGCGCAAGCTGAGGTGTTTTTTTCTGGTTAAGTCTCGTCTTGATGCCTCTAAAGTTATGAAATCTCTTCAAGAAAATCCGCCGAAATATCTGCGAAATAGAACCTCTCATTCACGTTTTTAGGTTCAAATCTTCGTAACTCAACGCAAGTCCGTAAATCCTTTGTTTAAGCAAATCTTTTTGTTGATGCGTCATCAAATTAGGATGACGAGGATCTTTCATTGCAGTATCCAAGGCTTTTATCACTCCAAGCTTCTTGGTCTACTTGGGCGTAAGGGCTTCACGCCTCCATCGCTACTAACATCTCCTCCAGTAAAACTCGCCTCAATGTTTCGACGATCAAAGGCTGGATATGTAAAAAGTTCTTTAGTAGAGTTTGGCATTAGCGAGGTTTTTTTGTGGCTTGTTATAACAAACACCACATTAGCAGATTATCTGCGGAACTTCGCTAATTTTTTGCCTTAGTATGAAATATGCGGGGTAGAGCATTTGCAATAAAATTGCAGCCACATATTGAGGCCTCACTCCAGTGCTATAACTCTCTTTAAAATGCTCTCTCTCGCTAAATGCTAAAAAATTCTCTTCTTGGCAAAAGAAGATTTATTGTTATTTTAGACGAATGCCTACTCTAAAAAAAAAATCACCCGTTGTTGAAAAGCCTGCCAAGTCTTCGTCAAAAAGTGTAAAAAAAACACTGCCTCTAAAAATCACTAAACCGATCAAAACTAGTAAAAAGACTTTAGGTAGCATTAAGAAAAAAGTTGCACCTAAAAAAACATCCTCTCTCTCACCTCAAGACAAGCTTGCAAAAGAAGCTTTAATACTTGTCAACCAAGCGGCGTCTCTTCTTCGCAAAGGAATTAAAAAAGGTTCTAAAGCCACCCATGAAGCTCGTATCTCTCTGCACAAAGAAGCGCATGGATTATTAGGCAGTGCTTCCTCAAACATTGATCATCTCTTGAAGTCCGGAGCCTCTCTTTTGCATAGTGTGATCGATAAAGTCTAGTCGTTGCAAATTCCCCCAAGCTAGTCGTGATATTTTATTAAAAGCGCTCACTGTTTCATGAAGGCGATTGTTACTGGTGGTGCTGGCTTTATTGGTTCACATATCGTGCATCGTCTGCTGCACAACGGTCATGAGGTCGTGGTCGTTGATGACTTTAATGATTTTTATCATCCTGCGATCAAGCATCATAATCTTGCTAAGATCAAAGACCATATAGAAATCATTACGGCTGATCTAAGAGATGAGAACACAGTACACTCGATCTTCTCGCGAGTCCGTCCACAAACCACTTTTCATCTTGCTGCACGAGCAGGAGTGCGACCTTCTATCCTTTACCCTAGTCTCTACTTAGAGACAAATATTCATGGAACCTTTCATGTGCTTGAAGCAGCACGCCTTGCTGCCTGCGAACGTCTAATCTTCGCCTCTAGCTCTTCTGTTTATGGACTCAGCACGAACGTCCCCTTTCATGAGGACTTAGTCCTAAAACAAACCCTCAGCCCTTACGCTGCGACAAAACTAGCTGGCGAACAACTCTGTGGTAATTATTCCTATCTTTATGGAATGCGCATTGCATGCCTCCGTTTTTTTACTGTTTACGGTGCAGGCCAGCGACCTGATTTGGCGATTCATTCCTTCACCGATGCCATCACACACGGGAAACCCATTAAGAGATTTGGCAATGGCTCCACGCGCCGCGATTATACCTTTATTGACGATATTGTGGAGGGCGTTATGGGAGCGATGCACTATAACGAAAAATATTTTGATATTTTTAATTTAGGCGGACACAAAACCACCTCACTGGCAGAGCTCATTGCCTTGCTTGAAAAAGCCATCGGACGCAAAGCCATTATTGAAGAACTACCCGAACAAAAGGGCGATATGCCCATGACCTATGCTGATATTACTAAAGCAGAACAATATTTAAACTATCATCCTCAAACATCTATTGAGATCGGTATTCCAAAATTTGTGAAGTGGTATCAAGAGTACACTCAAACACAGAAAAATTTTCTCTCTACATTGATCCCTGCTCGCTACGAATGAAAATGAGTATTTTTCACGATAATGATTGACTCGTGAAAAATTCTCTGCCACCCTTCACATCCAATTTTCTACGATGAAGCGTACCTATCAACCATCTAAGCGAACCAGAAAACAGCAATTTGGCTTTCGTGCTCGTATGGCCACTAAAAATGGTCGTGCCATTCTCAGTCGACGTCGTCGTCATGGACGCGCGCGTCTCTTGCCTAAAGGAGTTGAAATTCACTTCAAGCGCCATACTGAAGCTTGATCTTAAGAGTTCCTCAAAAGCCAACATAAGTTTTCAGGTAAACTCGTTGTTTTCCTCTCCCTGATAGTAAAGGGCCTTTCGTATGAAAGGCAGTTGATGTGCTCTTTTTTAGAGTCTCTTACCCCCTATACGCCTGCTGGAGGTGATGACCATGTCCCCGACTCTTGGTTGATCATTTATCATAGTGTATTAAATTGAGAAGGACACGCCCTTCTTAATTCAATACAACTACCAATCAAATGACTTTGTTCCTTCGTGTCTTTTCAAAATAGTTGGACTATAAATAACATCACTCTGAAGCCTCAAAACAGTATAATTTTTCACGATGTCTCATGACTTTAGATTGCCTAGAGGCGCACGTCTGCGATTAGGAGCTCAGTATAAAGCTCTTCGTGATCATGGTATCTCTGCTCACGGAAGCTTGTTTCGCTTTTCTGTTTTGAGAATAAAAGTTGACCCCACTTGCCATCATGACGATGAAATATCCGGATTCATTGATTTCATTCAATGTGGCTTTATTGTTTCCAAGCGTGTTGGTAATGCCATTGTACGCAATCGTGTTAAACGATGTTTGCGTGAACTCTACCGAACCACACGACCTCACCTTCGCTCTCCTCTCTTAATTGCATGCATTGCAACTCCCCAAGCAGCCACAGCAAGCTTTGCAGAGCTTCGTATAGAATGGCATCGCTTAGGGGAAAAACTTGCCTTGTTTTAACCAGGATATTTCATATTGATCGTGACGAGGATGTCTATTTTTCTTCAACTTCTTCTACTGGTCTATCGCTGGCTTCTCTCTCCTATACTCCATGTACTCTGCGGCTCAGGTTTTGGCTGTCGCTTTGAACCTAGTTGCTCGTGTTATTGCATGGAGTCGATAAAAAATCACGGAATTTGCTACGGATTATTGTTAGGAATCAGACGTATTCTTCGTTGCCATCCATGGAGTTGCGGTGGTTACGATCCTGTACCATCGAGAAAAGCATGAGTTTTTTCATGAAAATACGTACTAAAAACAAGAGAGATAATAATTTTCTTCGCGATTCTTAGTTCATTCGGTATGGTGTTTCGCCTGCATGTTCATATTGGTTCGGCATGTATAGTCAAATTACTTTGTTCTTTTTAGAAAAAAGCTTCGCTCTCATCAGGTCACGTTATCTTTAGAGAGCGCTCGGTCTTAGGCCTTGCTCTTTCTAAAAATTCTTGGATTCTTTCATGTCATTTCAAAGTCATTTGACTATATACCTTTTCCTCACTTACCCGCGGATGAGAAATGAAGGACTTTTGTTGTGCCAGGCTCGATATTTGCAATCACCATGGAGCTCTTAGAGAGCTTGATGAGACTAGCACAAATAAGTCATGAATTTAGTTTAAAATACAGGCAGGAGATTTTTTTAATTTTTTAATTTATGTTTGACCGCACTACTTGGATCGCAATCACCCTCTCTATCGCAGGCCTTGTTGGATGGCAATGGTATTACACACATTCCGTGCTCCCCATCATGGAAGCCGAACGTAAGACACAGGTTTCTGAAAAACCTCTCGAAGAGACTACTTCAGAAAAACCATCCCAACTAGTTTCTAGTCCGGTCATTGAAAACATTCCGCAATGGAGCGCACGCCAAGAAACCTTTGATACAGCGAGGGCTGAATATCTTTTTTCTGATAATACTGGAGGCATTCAAACAATCACTTTATTCCTTCATTTAGGAGAACAAGCTCACAGCCTTCAACTCAATAATCTCTCGCCAATGCCTATTGGAGCACTTGGCGAAAAATCAGGAGATCATATAAAAACAGTGACAGGCTTTGTGATGAATACAGAGAAAGCCACGCGCAAGGTATCATTCAAGCGCAACGAACCTAATGGCCTGATTATTACAAAGAATTTTAGACTTCCAGAATCAGGCAGCTCATCCAATGAATACAGTATTGAGTTGGAGCTCATCTTTGAAAACAAAGGAACAACACCACTCGATGTTCCATCCTACTTTCTCTCATGTGGAGGCGCAACCCCAGTACATGCCACTGATGCTCCTACCTACACACGATTTGATTGGTTTAGCAAAGAGAAGATGACAACCATTGATGTCAATTGGTTTTCTGCAGGAATGATACCTATTCTTGGAATCGAAACACATTCTGCAAGACCTCTCTATGAAATGAGAAATAGTGACGTCACATGGACTGCTGTCACAAGTCAATATTTTTGCACCATTTTAACAGCAAAAGAAAAGGACCTTCATTCCGTCGTGTGGGCAGCGCGTTTCGAGGATCCACTGATTCCAAAAACATCTAAAAATAAAATCATCTACGGCATGGAGGGCGGTTTTGTTCTAGAGCCACACCATCTTGATCCAGGCACTTCGATTAGACGAAACTACTCAGTATTTGCAGGACCTAAAGATTTTGGAGCTTTAGAAAAATTAGGAAATCACCAGCAAAGTGTGATGAATTTCGGAACATTTCATCTTGTTTCAGAATTCCTACTCTGGGCAATGAATCATTTAAAAACACTCCTTGGAAACTATGCTGCTGCCATCATCGTCTTAACACTCCTTATTAAATTCATGCTCTGGCCAATTCAAAATAAAGCCACAAGCTCGATGAAACAGATGCAGCTTCTTTCACCTCGGATGACAGAGCTGCGCACGAAGTATAAAGACAATCCTACCAAAATGAACGAAGAGCTCATGAAGCTCTACAAACAATATGGAGTCAATCCCTTTGGAGGATGCCTGCCCATGCTGGTACAGATCCCAATTTTCTTTGGATTTTATTCCATGCTCGGAACAGCCATTGAGCTACGCAACAGCCATTTTCTTTGGATTCATGACCTTTCCCAGCCTGATACCATCGCTCACCTCTTCCATTATCCGATCAATTTATTACCTATTATCATGGCAGGAACGATGCTCTGGCAAATGTCCCTTTCACCAAGAGGTGGAGATCCTGCACAACAACGAGTCATGTATTTTATGCCTCTGATTTTTGTATTTTTCTGTTATAATTTTGCGTCTGCACTAGCGCTTTACTGGACAACACAAAATCTTTTTTCTATCGGACAACTCTACTTCACACGCAATGCTCCTCTCCCAGCATTAAAAGAACCGACAACGAAGAAAAAAAGAGGATTTTCAAATAGCAAATTTAGAAAAACAAAAAGATAAAAAGGCCCATCGTCTCATCATTGCCGGCCCATCTGTTGAGACGTTTTTGATAAAACTCGTGATTCGGTTTAGCACTGGCCCCATAAGCTTTCGCGGCCTTCTCGGCACAATCAGCATGGAATATCCTGGCTAGGCATTTTCTAAATCCCGTAACTTTTCCCATAAAGTTTTTTCCTCTTTGGAAAGAGTTTTTGGGATAGTCATGTTAGCGATCGCAAAAAAATCACCACGTTTTCCTGATGTATCAGGAAGACCTCTGTGAGGAATGCGGAATTTTTTTCCATTTTCTGTGCCTGCAGGAATTTTTAATTTTGCACGACCATCAGGAGTTGGAATCATGAGCTCTCCTCCAAGAACTGCTTGCCATACAGGCAGTTCTAGCTCGTAGAAAATACTACTGCCCTCAAAAGAAAAATCAGGATGTTGTTGTAATTTAACTCGAAGATAAAGATCTCCTGGCACACCACTCACTCGAGAAGAGCTTCCTTGACCTGCAAGCCTAATGCGCTGACCTTCATGCACACCTTGAGGAATTTTAATAGTGTAGGTTTGTATTTTTTCCGAAGGCCCTTTTCTTAAAGAAATTTGTCGCGTGGCTCCATGTAAAACTTCTTGGAGTGTGACAAGAATATCCGCCTCGACATCACGTCCTTGTTGTAGGCTCTCTTCAAATCCACCCACATTCATTCCTCCATGACGTGTTCCAAAAAATTGTTCAAAAAAATCGCTATATCCGGTGCCGCCAAAATGAAATTCTTCCCCCATTTCACTAAACCCACCTGACTGATTTCCAGTTGCGCGAGTATTCTGTTGAGAAGCTACTTGAGACCAGTTGGCTCCATAAGAATCATATTTCTTCCGATTTTCAGGATTACTTAAGACTTCGTAGGCTTCATTAATTGCTTTGAATTTTTCCTCTGCGGTTTTCTTATCTTTCGCTAAATCGGGATGATGCTTACGTGCAAGCTTACGAAAAGCACGTTTAATCTCATCAGCAGTAGCTAACTTAGAAACACCTAAAACTTCATAGTAATCACGGAATGATGCAGTCATAAAAAAAGAAAAATAGTAATGTCCAAGAAGTATACCTTGATCGGATAACTTTTAGGATTATTTTATGATCTCATTTCTCGGTCGAGAAAAATTCATGTGCTTCTCTTGTGCGGTAGACACGTTTGTTATCCCTACTGTTGTCTTGAGCAAGAAGCCATCCTACCTCACGCCCTGGTAACGCTCTCCTCATTGATGAGTCGATGTCGTGCTATCAAAATCAACTTTGACTACTAACCCGAGTTCCTCAGTTAAAAAAGTCCGACAACTGGTTTTTAATGAGTTATAAAAAAAGAAACCTCGTTTTCAGAGGTAGACCCAAAAACTGGACCAGTAGTTAAGCTTTAAAAAGAGTGGAGAAGGAAGGTAAAAAGGACCAACCTAAACCACAGTGAAAGCAAAACGAAAAAGACACGACAACGCATTGAAAGCGCGCGTAGCGCTGGAAGCGCTCAAAGGAATAAAAAACATTCAGGCCATAGCGAAGGAATTTGACCTTCATCCGATGCAAGTTTCGGAATGGAAAAAAAAGCTTCAGGAGAGTCTGCCAGGGGCCTTTGAGTGAGGTAAGAAAAGAGATGATGACTTTGAAGTCGAGCGAGAGAAGCTGCATTCAAAGATTGGACAGCTAACAATCAAGCTGGATTTTGTCACAAAAAAATCGAAGCAACTCGGCCTATAAGCGGGCGTGTCGAGTTGGTGAAAAAAAGTCATCCGCATCTCAGTTTAAGAAAACAATGTAAGCTTTTGAGCCTATCACGCTCAACACTCCATTATAAGGCAATGGGAAGGTCAGCAACAGATCGTGAACATATGAAGTTTTTGAAAGAAACTTACCTCAAAGATCCAACGGCAGGGGCAGGCGTCTTGTACCCTTGTTTGCGAGACGTGGAGAAAATGTGAATCGCAAACGCATGCAACGCTTGCGCCGTGAGATGGGGATGCAAGCAATCTATCCTCAACCTCGGACTAGTCTGCCAAACAAAGGCCACACAAAATATCCTTACCTGCTAGGTAAGCTCATGATTACTCGCTCTAATCACGTTTGGTGCACTGACATCACTTACGTGCCGATGCCGCATGGTCATGTTTATTTGTGCTGCATTTTGGATTGGTACTCGCGCAAGATTCTTGGGTGGCAAGTTTCCAACACGATGGATGCTTCGCTTTGTCAGCAAGCGCTTCTCATTGCGATCAAACAAAGCAAGGCTTTTCCAGAAATCCTCAACACCGATCAAGGCAGTCAGTTTACTTCACTCGAGTGGATTAGCTCGCTAAAGAAACGCGGCATTAGCATCAGCATGGATGGCAAAGGTCGCTGGAGAGACAATGTTTATATCGAGCGGTTTTGGCGCAGCATCAAATACGAATGTATTTTTTTAAAAGAATACAGCACCCTGCCAGCCTTGAAAAATGGGCTGCAGCGGTGGATCAAACGGTACAATACATGGCGACCTCATCAAGCGCTTGGCAATAAAACTCCTCATCAATTTTATGAAGAAAAGCTTTGTAAAAGTGAGCTTCAAGAACAAGCAATCACTCTTGCCTTAGCCAGTATGGCCCACGCGTTCAAGGTTTTGAAGTGCTCCACTTCAGGTTCTCGAGGTCACGTCGCTTCGCTCCGAAAACCTCTCAAACCTTCCGTTGCACATCCAAAACCTTGCCTTGACCTCACGCTCCCCGTCATCCTAGATTACGTTCCGACATTAAGATCTCAAAATTCTAAAAACCCTTCCTTCACTAAGCTTATTTTAAAGAACTTTTGGTCGAAGAACGGGGTCCACCTCAAGGGCTAATTTTAATAAATGATATTAGGAAAAGAATTATTTTCTTAAAGAAGCACGTCAATTTCTTGAACCGTTATGGTTAAAAGCTCATAAAGGCTGGGGAGAAATCCCGATTTTATTATCTTTGCATATATGTAGATACACATGCATCTTTTTAAAACAAATACTCGCAAATGAGTTCCAGGAGAAATAGGAGATAAGTTCTGGTCGCCCCTTTAACGCGCAAGATGAATTTGGTTACAAAGATGCTAAGGGTATTTGGTATGACCACGCATGGTTACAACATAGCAATTTTTATATTGATATTACTGCAGATCAATTCGGGGGAAGTGAAATAGCCCATGGGAAATTATCAAAAATTAGTTATAGAGCCAATTTGAACGAGGAAGATATCAAAGAGAGTTTGGCTACATTAGAAAATTGAGTCCAAAAATAGATAGTTGCTTGGTATAAAAAATAAATCAATCAACTGATTAGGTCATTGTTAATTTCGTCTTTTGCCTTCCCTCCGCATCAAAGTTTTCTGGATCTAGCCAAGCTTCCAATTTTCTTTTGATCAGAGGCCATTCGTTGTCGATGATGGAATACCAAGCTGTATCACGATTGTACCCTTTAACCACATAATGTTGGCGAAAAGTTCCTTCGTATTTGAATCCAAGACGCTCAGCTGCTGCGCGTGATTTTTGATTGAGAACATTGCAACGCCATTGACATCGCCGATATTTTAGTTTCTCAAAAATTTCTTTCATCATTAAATAGATGGCTTCAGTCCCAATACGAGATCTCTGAATAGCCGGAGAATAAACCACAGAGCCAATTTCAATGGAGCCATAAGAAGGGGCAATATCATAAAAGCTTGCCATTCCCTGAGGCGTCATTGTTTTGAGATCTATGATAGTGAATAACAGCTCTTTTGCAGCAGAGGCTTCTTGAAGCCTCTCAATAAATGACGCAACATCATCAAAAGGACCATACAGAAGATAAGTCCAGAGCTCCTCTCCTCCTTGCTTGAGGGCTTCAAAAAGCGAAGGCGCTTCTTTGACAATATTCAGTGGTTTAACAACGCAATACTCCGCTTTCATCTCACGAGGAATTGGGAATTTTTTTGGAGCCCAGTCGTTAACGGGATCACCAAGTGGTTGTTCTAATGTATTCTTCATTTTGGTTTGTTGTTCATTCTTCATTTGGTTTGTTGTTCAGGTTAAAATAACAACAATATCTTCATCATGGCAAAACTCATTCCTATTTTTATTAGAGCACCACTCTCAAGCCATCGTCCATCAAGGGACGGTTTATATTGCCACGCAATTAAGAATTGTTTCTAACCAATATCCCCTTCAACTTGGCTCTCTTGAAGAACAGACTATGCAAGTTTTAAAAAATATTAAAGCCATCTTACTCGCTGTTGGAAGCAGTCTAGATCAGGTTATCAGAGTAATGATTTACCTTTCTGATATTGCGTTGTAGAATGAGATTAATGCCAGTGAAACCAAATTCTTCCCTCACCATCAACCTGCATGAGGAGTCATCCCTGTTAAAGAGCTGCATCATGGGTTTCAAGTTGCCATAGATGTGATAGCAGCAAGTTAAAGTAAATCCTTCTCATGCATCTCGCCCATCTACAAAATGGGTTCACACTGTTTATCAATTTCTTTTTCTCCCAGATACTTTTGAATGCGTCGTTGTGTTGCAGGCGTAGCATCTTCTGGCAGTGCAGTTAATGGAAATCACTCTTGTGTTAGAATCTCATCGGAATGTACCGATTCTTGTTCACAACCTTCAGTCACATAAAAAACAAGGGGCTGTACCAGATAACTAGTTTAAATTTTTTCCAACCATCTCCTGCATTCTTCCATCTTACCTCGTGGCTTTTCATGCGATGCATGAGAGATTTTACTTTTTCACTCTTGCGAAGTTTTAGTCAATAAGGAACTCCTTGAGATTCTGCTTCGCTCATGAGTCCTTCGCTGCCATAAGAACAATCTCTTCGTAGGATTGCTGGTCAGTGTGTTCTCGGCAATTTATCCAGTATTTTCTATAGGCCAGGAAGTCCATGACAACCCACTGTGCTTTTTCCTCTCAAGACGTTTACTCCCAAGCAGAGTCTGACGCATCTCAATTAGCTTCCGCATAGTACCTTCCAGCAGGTGTATCCAACGGCCAACTCCTCCAGCTTTTTAGCTCCATCTTACTCTCACTCGCAGGGTGAACTTTTCTAATTATTTTTTCTCAAGCATTCCTTATATTATAAATCACTTCACTTTCTGATATCTTGGCTGGTGCTCCAGGTAAACTCATATGCTCTTTTAAAAGCGTTCTTAACTTTTTATCGCTGATGAGCCGATCAAATCTTTTAATCAATGATGCTGCCTGTAATGTGTCTTTTAACTCCATCTAAGATTTATTCCAAAATCTCATGCAATATTCTACTGCTTATTAAGTTATATTCAAAAAATCTTACGAATTTCTTAAAGTCATTGGGGTTAAAAAGGCGAGACGAGCTTTGCCAAGCAAGTCAACGCAAAGGAATATTAGACTTTTTCAAAACTCGCTGATGGTGATGCAGGACACAGTACTTCGGCACACAGGACCGCAGTGTATCAAGAAAGACGTGAGCATCGGAGCAACGGTATCATTCACATCATTACTATAGTCTTAAAAATAGTCTATTGCCGGGCTCGCACGAAAGAAAACCCTTATTTTCATTCGTGATGAGTATATCTTGAGATAGCACTCGGTCTTCGACTTGGTTCTTTCTAAAAGTCCTTGCGTTCTGTCATGTCATTTCAACGTAATTTGACTATACCACACACTCCTTACCATCTACTCTTTCTGCCTATGCCTGGTATTATCATTCGACCTCGAGCACGTATCCTTCATGGGCATGACTGGGTTTATAGCTCAGAGGTCCTTAAAATATATGGAAACCCAAAAGATGGAGAGGTGATTTCGATTAAAGATGGCCGTGATCGGATGCTTGGAAGCGCTATTTATCAGAGTCAATCACAAATTATCGCGCGTCGTTTTTCCTATCAACGCCAAGAGTTAGATCGTGAGTTTTTTGTACGTCGTGTACAACGTGCACAAGAATATCGAGATCGCATCGGCATGGATTCTTCTGTACGCCGTGTTCTCTGGAGTGAGAGCGATGGAGTACCTGGCTTGATAATCGATCGCTACAATAGCGTTGCGGTTATGCAAACATTGACTCTTGCCATGGATCAACGACGCGATTTAATCGCAGAAGTTGTGAAGGAAGTCCTCGGAGTAGAAACAATTATTGAGCGCAATGATTCTGTTTCCAGAAAACTAGAAGGTCTAGAAATACGCACTGGTGTTCTTCTTGGAGAAACTCCCAAGGAGCAAGAAGTCATGATTGGAGGAATGATTTTTTTAATGGATTTTTTACAGGGTCAGAAAACGGGGTTTTATCTCGATCAGGTCACAAATTACCGAGACCTTGCTCCATGGGCTAAGACAGGGCGTGTACTTGATTGCTTTTCCAACCAAGGTGCATTCGCGATCGCTGCTGCTCGTGCAGGAGCCTATGAGGTAATTGCTGTAGAATCGGGTGCTGAAAATATTCCACGTATCAAAGCACATGCCCACGCAAACGGTGTCACTATTGGGATAATTGGCGCTAATGTTTTTGATCATTTAAGCCAAGCAACACGCAGAGGTGAAAAATATGATCTCATCATCCTAGATCCACCTCCCTTCACACGTGTTAAAAAAGGTATTAACGATGCACTACGTGGATATCGTGAGCTTCACTTTAAGGCTGCTCAATTACTTGCGCCCAATGGTCGCCTTGCTACATTCTCATGTTCTCATCATATTTCTGCTGCTGCTTTTCATCATACGGCCATAGAAGCGTTTCACGATGCTCGACGCTCAGCACGGCAACGTCATATTTTTACTCAAAGCCCAGATCACCCGATTGTGCTGGCACTTCCTGAAACAGAGTACCTTAAAGGATATTTGTTCGAAATGTTTAACTCATTTTAAGCTGTGCCAATCTATTTCTTGATCAAATAAATGTTAGAAAATGAAGAACCTGTTTCTTATTCTACTGAAACTGAAGTTGCTAGTAACTATGTCGTTTCGGTGCTCGCTCTACCCTGATACTTCGGGGACACTCCATCGCTGTGCGCCGTCAACTTCTTGCTTTTCATCAGCCTCAGCAATTTAAAAAACAGGTTCTTCATTTTTTTCTTGGGCGAGCCTTAGGAATTTTCATATCTCTCCTCTTCCCTATTTTGGACCTTTCATCTTCGAGCTATAGTTTCATGGATTGTTTACTGCCTATTGCCTCCAGGCTATAGTTTTTTCATTTTCTCTTCATGCTCTTTTGTGATATCACTCAGTTTTATTCTCCCGTGGGTGGCGGAGTCCGGCGTTACCTAGATGAAAAGGCTAAGCATCTTAACTTACAGGGAGACCGTCACCTCTTAATTGTCCCAGGGGAAAAAACGGAGCGATTGACACAGGGTAAAAATATTCTCTGGACCATTGCCTCTCCCCTGATTTCTCGAAGAACGCGTTATCGTGCCCTCTTAAATTTGAATTTGATCGAAGAGATTGTAGAACAAGAAAAGCCGGATTTAATCGAATCCGGAGATCCCTATCACGTAGCCTGGAAAGTGATTGCCGTAGGAAGAAAACTCAAAATTCCGGTTATGGGTTTCTATCACTCACATTTTCCAGAGGCAACGGTGCAGCCAGTTGCAAAGCTATTTGGAGGACTTGCGGTTTTGATTTCGAATGAAATTTCAAAACGTTATGTCACCTCTCTCTACAATCATTTTGAGAAAACACTCGTTCCCAATCCGCTTTTGGCATCGTTACTTCAGAGCTGGGGTGTTAGGAATACCGCTACGGTGGAGCTTGGCGTGGACACATTAGTTTTTTTTCCCGATCCTTCACGTGGAGAAGCATGGCGGAATAAGCATGAACTCACGAAAAATCAAAAAATGCTTCTCTATGTGGGGCGCCTTGCTCCTGAAAAAAATGTACAGACATTATTAAATGCTTTTGCTGCTCTCCACCAACGCAATCCCGGCAAACATCATCTTGTGATTGTCGGAGATGGAACATTGCGTGCTTCGGTAGCTCACTTACGTGAAAAAACAGCTGCTCTCACCTGGTTGCCTTACTGTCAAAACCCGGAGGAATTAGCCAATATGTATCGCGCTGCAGACCTTTTTGTTCACCCCGGCATTCATGAAACCTTTGGGCTTGTTACCATGGAGAGTCAGGCATGCGGCACTCCAGTAATGAGCATTCAGGGAAGCGCCATGGATCGCCTCCTTGTCTTAACCTCATCTTATGGGGCAGATGAGAATACGCCTCTCTCACTTGCCACGGCAATAGAGCATTTTTTTGATCTCGAGATGAAAGAGAAAAGAGTTGAGATTGCAGCCTTCGTGAAAAGACATTATGATTGGAGCCACGTTTTTCAAAATCTCTTTTCCATTTACCATCATGTTATTGCTTCTTCTTGCAGATAGTCACTGTTAGCCTTGTATGTCTTCTGCTCCCATTTCCCCTTCTCCAGCTGTTATAATTCGTGCTTATCAGAGCGCTGATCGAGCACGCGTTCGCGAGCTCTGTTGTCAAACCGGTTTTTTAGGCCGCGATATTGCTCCGGTTTTTGAAGATCGCGAACTTTTTGCCGATTACCTTACCCGTTTTTATACCGACGTGGAGCCTCAATCCTCATTCGTCCTCGAACACCATGGTATTGTCAAAGGATATTTACTAGGCTCTTGCTGCCCGCTGCGTCAGCAATTTTTTAGCTTTTTTAATAATATCAAATTATTTCTTTTAGGAATGAGTCGCTATCCTCGCTATAAAAAAAATACACGCGATTTTATTGGCTGGATCTTACGCAATTCATGGCGAGAAGTCCCAGCAGCGCCGAGGAGAAGCGCGCATTTTCATTTTAATATTTTACCTGAAGCCCAGGGGCTTGCTAATTCTAGCGCACTCATGAATACTTATCTTAATTATCTTCGCGATGTAGGAGTGACTTCTGTCTACGGTCAAGTAGTTACCTTTGAAACACGCCGGGGAGCTCGGGTTTTTGAGCGTTACGGCTTTCAGGTGCTAGAAAGAAAAGAGATCACAAAGTATCGTAATATCCATGCAGAGCCCGTCTACTTAACGACTATCCTTATGAAGTTGTCACCACGTGATTCGGGCTAGCCCGAAGTCTTATGGAGATGTTTGGGGATAGAAATTTGATGAGTTCTCTTTAGCCCGGATATTCCATACTGATCGTGACAAGGAGGCAGCGAAGCCTGATGGGGCAAGACAGGCAAATTTGTTGACGCCAGGCTGTATATGTCCATATTGACTCGCTCGCACCTGCTCGACTCGCCCTAACCTAAACGGTTACGGCTGTCTACCCAAGACTCTCCCGAGCACTGGTGTTGCCCCCCAATCACAATTCAAGACCAACGCAGTAGCCATTAGAGCTTTCCACAAGCCGTAATAGATTTAGTGTGAAATATTCGGATTAGATTGAACTTTCAGCTAGGAAGGTTCATTTTGCCTAGAGGACGTGCCGCTGCCACCAGCAGATTGCATGCCTCTCGACACAGCAATGGTATCTCCCGAGGGTTCAGAGGGACGCTCTTTTTTTTGTCTGAGAGCGTGGTAATAGCTTGATCTTTTGAAATCGACCAAAGGACTTGTCGCAAGCAGCCATTTTCAGAACAACAACTTTTAGAAATCAATTCTTGAGCCTGATCGTCCTTGAGTAATTGGGTAATACGATACATCCCAGTTTGACGATTCAATGTTTCCCTAAGTGGCGTGACGGAGAGTTTGTTTTCTAAAAAAGCTTCATAAAGATGAAGCGCCATGGGATAGAAAAAATCTAATGCCAAGATCACATCCTCGATGTTTGTTAATTTTAGCAACCAGCCACGACGCAGATTAGGAGCTGTTTTTAGAGGACGAAATTTTCCTTGAGTATCATAACGAATAATTTCACGTGCAGCTTGCGGCGTCTCATAGTGGAGTAAGTCCTCTTCTAATAAAAATTGGTCTTCATGATGACGGAGCGAACAATCCTTCTTTACAAGAATTTCGCCTATCATGCACTCTCCTCTTAATAGAAAACGATATAGAAGAGCATTCTTAGAAATATGCACGTTATTCATAAAATAAACCTCTCTCTACATGATTGCTCTTCTTGAGAGGATTCTTGTCGTATCAGGAAAGCATGCACCGTTTTTGGAACAATAGTTTGAAGAAGATCGAAACAGGCTTTGATCAAAGAGTACATCATACAAAAAATAAATTGTCGCTAAGGAGAATATGGTGTAGAGACTTCGTCGCAAGTGCTTGTTTGGCTGCATAAGCTGCAGGTGCATCTTTATAGGTTGCGAAAAAGTCCTCAGGTTGAGTGAACGCATTTTTTGCACGAATCCTGAGCGTACGTTCTCTGCGAAGACTCTACTTGTATTGCAAGTGGAGTGTATAAAAAATCAACATCCATGAAACAGCAATCTCAAAATCATTTTAATCCATCCAAGCTCCAGAGAGAGCTTCCTCTAGAGTCTGAGCAATTACGTCTCTTTGGGACAGATGGCATCCGTGGTCTTGCCAATAGGGAACCAATGACTCCTGAAAACGCCTTTCGACTAGGACGTGCTGCAGGTCATCTTTTTCATAGAAAGGATATTTCTCGCCGCCCATTTTTTGTGATTGGGAGAGACACCCGTCATTCGGGCAAGATGCTAGAATCTTCGCTCGTTGCTGGGCTCAATTCTATTGGCGTTGATGTATGGATTGCTGGTGTTGTGCCAACTCCTGCCGTTGCTTACCTCACACGCTACAATGGAGCAGAGGCAGGCATCGTCATTTCTGCGTCTCATAACCCTGCAGAAGATAATGGCCTCAAACTTTTTGGTCATGATGGTTATAAACTCAATGATCAAGAAGAAATGGATTTAGAAACAGTGATGCTCTCTTTAGATGATCACGCATTACCACGACCTACAGGAGCTCTTGTTGGAAGCACTAATATACTCGCGCAGCCACTCGATCCATATATGAGCGCTGTTCTTCAAAGCGTCCCAGGACTCTGCCTAGAAGGGATGCGTATTGCTGTTGATTGTGCCAATGGAGCTGCGCATGAGTCTACTCCTGCGATTTTACAACAATTAGGAGCTACCCTCTTTCTCTTTCACAATACTCCTAACGGGATGAATATTAATGAGGCCTGCGGAAGCACTCACGGCAAAGAAATCCAACGCCTCACGCTCGCATCAAAAGCTCATCTTGGCATTTCCCACGATGGAGATGCGGACCGCGTGCTCCTTTGTGATGAACAAGGACATCTCGTTGATGGCGATGAAATCTTAGCCATGACAGCTCTCGAAGCGCTCAAAAAAGGAAAACTCAATCATCAGACATTAGTGACGACCATCATGAGTAACTTTGGCCTTGATGATTGCTTGAAAGCTTCTGGAGGCAAAGTTCTTCGCACTGCTGTCGGCGACCGACATGTGATTGAAGCGATGCAGAAAGATAATTTTAATATTGGAGGAGAACAGAGTGGGCATCTCATCTTCAGCGAGCATAGCACCACAGGAGATGGTATTATTGCGGCATTACAAGTACTCAACTTAATGGCCTCCACAAATCAACCCTTAAGTTCTCTTCGCCAATGCCTCAAAAAATATCCCCAGGCACAGCGTCATTTGCGTATTAAGGAAAGGCGCCCTCTAGATATCTTATGCAAAGAGATTCCACTCATCCAAGAAGTTGAAAAACAATTAGATGGTCAAGGGCGTCTTTTAATCCGCTATTCGGGAACTGAACCTCTACTTCGCCTCCTCATTGAAGGCCGTGATGAAATAGCCATCAATACGATAGCAGATCAACTCATAGAAAAACTGAGCATCGTCCTTGGCTTATGATCTAGCAAAGGAATATTTTGACTAGAGAATATTCAAAAAGAGTGATCGTAGGGTGCCAGTGCCAGAAACCACAACACAGCTCACCAAAGATGCCAAGCACCCGTGTAAAACACGCGCACGCGCAGCGATCGTTTTTTTCAAAGCTCTAGCTATAACTTCTTATTCCATTGACTAATAACACTTGCTTGTGCAGCAAAGAGAGCATCTGGTTTATCAATAATGTCAATGGAGATAATTTTATCACCTTGCTTGATCTCATTGACAACACTTTGACCTTCGTCAACGACTCCAAAGATAGCATGTTTTCCATCCAGCCATGGCGTTGGACCATGTGTGATAAAAAATTGACTTCCATTGGTATTAGGGCCCGAATTCGCCATGGAGAAAATACCGGCACGATTATGTTTGAGACTTGGGTCAATTTCATCAGCAAATTGATATCCAGGACCACCAGATCCTGTACCTGTAGGGTCTCCACCCTGAATCATGAAATCAGCAATCACGCGATGAAAGGTTAGTCCGTTATAATAACCGCGCTTTGCAAGATTGAGAAAATTCGCTGTTGTCTTAGGAACCTTGCTGGCAAAGAGCGTAGCATGAATGGCACCTTTGTCCGTATGTATCACAATTCGGATATCATGAAGTGGAGCCGGTAAAGCTGCTCCGGCAATGCTCGAGGCGACTAAAAAAGGGGCATACAATTTTAAGAGATTTTTTTTCATAGAGGATGTTGTGATCGGTGATTCTACTATGTTAGCTTGCTAAGATCCACATTCTTTTTCCTATGCATCAACAATTCAACATGCTCCGAATCGCTTTAGTACAAATGCGCTGTTCTGCTGATCCTCTCATGAATTTAGAGGCTGCAAAAGGTTCTATCACCGAGGCAGCAAGGCAGGGGGCTCACGTTGTCTGTTTGCCAGAACTTTTTTTAACGCAATATTTTTGCCAAAAAGAAGATCATGATTATTTCAAATTAGCCGAAGCGATCCCTGGTCCCACAACAATACTCTTGGGGGACCTTGCAAAAAGCTTAGGAATTGTTGTGATTGCCTCTCTTTTTGAGCGACGTGCTCCTGGCCTCTATCACAATAGTGCAGCTATTTTAGATGCTGACGGGAGCTACCTGGGCAAATATCGCAAAATGCACATTCCTGATGATCCACTTTTTTATGAAAAATTTTATTTTACCCCAGGTGATCTCGGATTTCGTTCCTGGAAGACAAAGGCAGGCACGCTAGGAGTCCTTGTGTGTTGGGATCAATGGTATCCTGAAGCAGCCCGTTTAACGGCCTTGCGTGGGGCAGAGATCTTATTTTACCCAACAGCTATTGGGTGGCACCCAAGTGAGAAAAAAGAATTTGGCAAAAAACAAAAAGAAGCCTGGCTCCTCGCTCAACGTGCCCATGCTCTTGCCAATGGTGTTTATGTTGCTGGCATCAACCGCATCGGTCATGAGGCGCCTGCAGGTGGTGATGGCTTGGAATTTTGGGGAAGTAGTTTTGTGGCAGCGCCCGATGGATCGATCATTATCCAGGCCTCTGAAGAAGAAGAGAGGATTTTAATCGCTGACCTTGATCTTTCCCTAATAAGCACACAACGAACTCATTGGCCATTCTTACGTGATCGACGCATTGATGCCTATGAGGGGATAAATCAACGTTACTTGGACAATGACTAAATATGTGGAAGACGATATCGCAGTGATGTGAATTTTCTCTTCACGAAGCATCTTTGATATTGCCAAGAACCCGCTATGAATGAGTGTCTTTCTTCTGAATTCTGTCCAGATTGCGGAGCGCCGTACAATGATCGCATCCTAAGTTGTGGTCAAGATCTTCTGTGCACTTGTTGTGGAAAAAAACTCAAAAAATATGGAAATCCTTATTCCTTACAGATCGTCTGGGCTTTAGTCACCGCCTCGCTAATTTGTATGTTGATGGCTAATGTCACCCCAATCATTGTCTTTAATGTTTCGGGAAATACACAATCAAGTTTCATGATTACTGGCGTAGAGAGTCTCTTTTTACAAGGGTATTGGCCTTTAGCTATTCTTGTCTTTCTTTGCTCGATTGCACTACCCATGTTACATCTTCTTGCTTACTGGTATCTGCTTGGAGGATCTTGTTTGCAGGCCCCATGGCCGGGGCTTAAAAAAATTCTTGTTATTGTAGAAACCCTCATGCCATGGAATCTTATCCCTGTCTTTGCCGTCGCAACGATGGCAGCTGTCGTCAAACTAAAACAACTCGGCACCATTGAGTGGCAATCAGGGGCACTCTGGATTGGTCTTCTTGCTATTCTTTCACTCATCACAACGCGATTTTTTGATCGTAGATTATTTGAGGATATGCTTGCCAGTATCGAAATATCATCATGACTTCAAGACAGCAACTTGGCTTAGTAAAAGTTTTAGTATTAACAGCGATAATTTTCTATATACCTTCTAATGTAGTGCCAGTCATGACCATGACTCTCAATGGTAACGTGAGTCCACTGACCGTTATGGGAGGCGTGCGAGAGATGATTCAATCAGGATTATGGCCTGTGGGACTCATTATTTTTTTAGCAAGTATTGTGCTTCCATTTTTAAAAATCATCATCATGTGCGCAATCTTATGGCTCCATGGAACACCGCTCTATCTAGAAGAAAGAAGTCGACTCCATCGCATCATGAAAAAAATAGGCAACTGGGCTATGATTGATATTTTTTTACTCTCTATTATTGCTGCCGTCGGTCAGTTAGGGATACTCGCAAGCATTCATGCGGAACCCGGAGCACTTTTTTTTTCTGGAGTCTTGCTATGTAATATTTTTTCTTGTGAGCTCTACCTATCGAAGTGGATTTGGAAAGAAATGAAATAAAAAATAGCTGCATCTCCGTCCCATGAACAACATACCACAGCTAAATTAACAGGAAGTAGAAAAGGCCCTAACAAGAGTTCTCGAGAAATGTCTTTCGGCCAAAGGATACTGTGCTGATCCAATCAATCCTCATTTTGTTTATAGAATTTTCAAATTGTAAAATTGACACAAGCCCCTAGAACGTGAAGAATATCGTCCTGATTTTAGGCAATGCGGGTGTAACTCAGTTGGTAGAGTGCAACCTTGCCAAGGTTGATGTCGAGGGTTCGAATCCCTTCACCCGCTCATGAAAGTTCCTTCCCGTTTTTTACGTTAACCCATTGGAGATTGTTTCAACCTAAGCAATACGTTGTTAACAATACGTTTTTTTTACTGCTCTGCTAACCATCGTTCTGCCGAAATTGCGGCAGCGCAGCCAAGGCCTGCCGCGGTCACTGCCTGTCGATAGACCTGATCGGCAACATCTCCTGCCACAAAAACACCTGGCAGATTCATAGCAGTTCCGTGTTTCGGAGCAAGATAGCCCTTACTATCAATATCCAACTTGCCAGCAAAGGGGGCTGTATTGGCATTATGGCCAATAGCCATAAAAACACATTTTACTTCGAGTTCACGAGTGGCACCTGTCGTAAGATCCTTGAGAAGCACAGCCCTCATCTTCTTTTCTGCATCCGTCAAATATGCCTCGAGGCCACTATTCCAAAGTGGCTTAATTTTAGGATGCATAAGGGCTCGATCAGCCATGATCTTAGAGGCACGCAATGTATCACGACGATGGATGAGATAGACTTCGGAAGCAAAACGAGTCAAGAAGAGAGCCTCTTCACAGGCAGAATCACCCCCACCTACAACACAAACAGGAACATTTTTATAAAAAGCACCATCGCATGTTGCACACGAAGTGAGTCCATGACCGATGAGTTCCCTCTCCCCGGGAAGACCAAGCCAACGAGCAGAGGCGCCACTCGCAATAATGAGGGCCTTTGTTTCAAGCCATTTTTGATCAACCTGAACGCAATTTATTCCCTCGCGATGCTCAAAGTCCTCAACACTCCCATAAAGAAAGCGCGCTCCAAAACGCTCTGCCTGCTTGTGCATGCGCATGATAAGTTCTGACCCATCGATGCCTTCGGGAAAACCTGGAAAATTTTCCACTTCTGTTGTTGTGGTGAGCTGCCCTCCTGGTTGATTCCCTTCAAGAACGAGGGGAGAAAGATTTGCCCTTGCAGCATAGATGGCTGCAGTTAATCCGGCACAACCGGTTCCAACGATAATGACTTGTTCCATAAGAAAAAAGACAATAACTCAACGAGCTTGGATAACAAGCCACCAATTACGAAAACGAGAGAACGAGGCCGCAAAGTCATGGTGAGGCTAGCCCCTTAGATCCCTACTAAATTCTCTCGCCTTTCTCACTGGAACATAAGCTGAGCGAGTTTTCGAGGACCAAGAGGATGACCATCACTACTTAATGACGTGACATCAACAATAGAGGCGTACATCTTCGCAAAGTTTGGAAGCTTGGAGGCGTCGGTTGCTGGATCTCTTTTCATAGAAAGTAAAGAAGCCTCAAAAGAGACCTTTGCGATGTATTTTTTTTGCTTTGATGAGCCAAGGGCGAAAAGCATATTTTAGAATATAGCTATTTGTTGAGTCATCCACCTTGATGCTCATCACTCCTCAATGAGTTCCCTGATCGATGAATTCGTCAAGAATAATACCCCTTTGTTCCAGAAATTGAGCAATAGGAATGGTTACTTCTTCAATCTCTCCATGGATGAGGGGCTCAGGCTTGATCCTCTAGATCAAGAGAGGAGATAATAGGTGCTTTTTGCTCTTAAGCCTTCATCAGGCATCATCTTATTATTATCTAACGTGACCCTGGATGAAGATAATGGAGGTGTTGGCCCATCCTGCCATGGAGCTTTTTGTCTTGCTTGTTCTTGATGAACAAGCTCCTAGGCTAGCTATAATTGATCACGGCGTTTGGCAACAGTAGATTGCGAGGGAACTTGCCTAATAGAGCGTCCTACTAGCTCCGGATTGTGCTCTCCAAAAAACTACGAGGGACAGGGAAAGCACGTAATCTGTGGTGATACTTTATCCATGATACAAATATAGTCAATTTACTTTAAAATGACATAAAAGAACGCAAGGATTTTTAGAAAGAACAAGACAGAAAACTGAAGCGCCATCCCCATGACGCAAAAAAAAACGCGTGATAGACAATAAAATTTCTATTCCTCGCTATCAGCCTCTGCGAGTTCTTGGGCTTCATCTGCAGCTTCTACTTCTTCAAAACTCTGATCCGGTTTGGCAAAGCGACGTTTTCGTTTTCCTGCAGGCAGTGGGCTTAAAATCATACCAATAGCCCTACCCAGTAACTTAGGAGGTAAGTCCACAAAAGCCATACCTTCTAGATCAGTTTTAATTTTTTCCATCATGGCAAGTCCAAGATCCTTGTGAGCCATTTCACGACCACGAAATTGAAGATTTACTTTTACTTTATTGCCTTTTTCTAAAAATTCCTCGGTATGCCTCATTTTTGTTTCATAGTCGTGAGCTCCAATTTTAACACGAAACTTAACCTCCTTGACTTTAGCATGGTGTTGTTTTTTTTCTTTCTCCTGCTTGGTTAATTCGTATTTATATTTGCCAAAGTCAGCAATACGACAAACAGGAGGAGTAGCATTAGGAGCGATCTCAATAAGATCTAATCCATAGGATTTAGAACGACGTAGAGCCTCATCTGTCTTAAGGACGCCTAGCTGTTGTCCAGTGGAACCAATGATCACGCGTACTTCGCGTGCGCGAATGCGTTCGTTAATGCGGATGAAATCAGGATTAATAGGCTTGAAGTGCCATTACGGCAAGGTTTGTAGTGAATAAGAAATGATCACGATGACGTTATAGGAAAATGACGAACAAACGCACGAAAATAAAATCAAGAGAGATCTTTTTTTGATAAAAAACTAGCGCGCACTACGTTGTTCGATTTCTTGTTTAAGACGATGATAAAAGTTTTCCTTGGGCTGACTCCCCTCATCACCATCCTGACGACTTCGAACTGAGAGCTCTCCAGATGCTTCTTCACGAGCCCCTACGATGATCATGTAAGGAATTTTTAGAAGTTGAGCAACACGTATTTTGGCTCCTACTTTTTCTGAGGAAAGATCAGCACAAGAACGAATCCCTAGAGCTCTGAGCTCACGGACAATAGTTTGCGCATAAGAAGTCACTTTATCAGAAATGGGGAGTACTCGAACTTGCTCCGGAGCAAGCCATGTCGGAAAACTGCCTGCAAAGTGTTCAATCAAAAAGCCTATAAATCGCTCATGAGTTCCGAGTGGAGCACGGTGGATGCACAGAGGCGTCTCTTTCTTATTTTCCGATGTTGTGTAGGCCAAACCAAATCGTGATGGAACCGCAAAATCCACTTGGTTTGTCGCTAAGGTAAATTCACGCCCGATGGCACTCCAAACTTGAACATCAATTTTAGGCCCATAAAAAGCAGCCTCATTAGGGATTTCTACAAAATCAATACCACTACGCACTAGGACATCACGCACCATGTTCTCAGTTTTGATCCAAAGCTCTGGTTCATCCACAAATTTCTGACCGAGCTTGCTTGGATCATGAGTGGAAAAGCGCATTTGATAACGTGTAATCCCAAAGATGTGAAAATATTTTAAATACATCTCGTTGACCGCACGAAACTCCTGGGCAAACTGTTCTTCTGTACAATAAATATGCGCGTCGTTCATTTGCATGGCACGCACTCTCATGAGTCCCATGAGCTCTCCTGACTGTTCATAACGATAACAGGTTCCATATTCTGCAAACCTTATAGGAAGGTCTCGGTAGCTCCGTGGAAGTGCCGCAAAGAGTTTATGATGATGAGGGCAATTCATGGCCTTGAGGTAATAAATATTTTTTTCTTTAACCCCATCTTCATGAAGCTCCATAGGAGGAAACATGCTTTCCGCATAGTAGGGAAGATGACCGCTTGTTTTGTAGAGTTGCTCGCGTGCGATGTGCGGTGTTTTGACGCGCTCATAACCAGCCTGAAATTCAGTCTCCTTAGCAAGCTTTTCTAGCTCCTCAATAAGAACTGTTCCCCGTGGAAGCCAGAGGGGTAATCCCGGACCCACATCTTCATCAAAGGTGAAGAGCTCGAGCTCTTTCCCAAGCTTGCGATGGTCTCGTTTTTTGGCCTCTTCAAGCATATTAAAATAATCCTCTAAAGCTTGTTTGGTCGCAAAAGCAGTCCCATAAATACGCTGAAGCTGAGGATTCTTTTCATCACCTTGATAATAGGCACTCGCCACATGAGTAAGACGAAAAGCACCCACTTTCGAAGTATCGGCAACATGAGGACCTGCACACAAATCCGTAAACGAACCATTGCGATAGAGCGTGATGGGAACGTCTGGAGGAATGCGTTTAATAATATCTAATTTAAAATGACTCGGCATAGAGCGCGCACTCAACCCTGCTAGTTCGCCAGAGAAACCCATCTCGAGGGCTCTTTCACGACTGATGACTTCACATTGGAAAGGTTGGGCGGCTTGTATAATCTTCTCCATTTCTTTTTCCAGACGCTCGAAGTCATCAGGAGTGATGCGATGAGGTAGATCCACATCATAGTAAAATCCATTACTCGTGGGGGGACCTGCTGCAAATTGAGCCTCCGGCCAAAGAGCTAAAATAGCATTAGCAAGAATGTGGGCACAGGAGTGGCGAAGTGTTTCAAGTTCAGTCATAGAAGAGGGTTGAGATATCTTTGTGGGATGAGTCTTAGGATTCTTAATATTTTTGAAGTGTGGGATCAATACGATCTGCCCAAGCAAGAATGCCACCCTCGACATTGAAGACCTTTGCAAAACCATTATTGCCTAAAAATTCTACAGCCTGAGCACTACGTCCTCCTGAGCGACAATAGACGTAAATTTCTTGTTCTCTCTTCAATGCAGAGAGTTCTAAGGGCAGGCTGCCAAGCGGCATTAATTGTGCTCCTTGGAGATGGCAAATTTCATATTCGAAGGGTTCACGCACATCAATTAACACGAGGGGATTGCCGCTACGAAGTTTTTTTTCAAGTTCCTCAACGGCAATCGAGGGAACCGGAGAAATCGGGTTATTCATTGGGGATAGAAGCCTACAGGACTCTTCTGAATCGATCAACTCTCTGATAGAAGGTGACGCGCTACACAGAGGGCAGTGGGGATTCTGACGTAGATGAAATTCGCGGAATTTCATACTAAGAGCATTGACTTGAAGTAATCTTCCTACAAGAGATTCCCCGATATTTAAAATCCATTTGAGCGCCTCGGTTGCCTGCAATGTTCCAATAATTCCTGGGAGCACTCCTAGAACGCCAGCCTGCGCACAGCTTGGAATGGCATTTGTGGCTGGAGGCTCTGGAAAAATGCATCGATAGCATGGACCTCTTTGCGCTGCATCAAAAAGCGTGCAATGTCCTTCAAAGCGAAAAACCGAACCATAGACGAGTGGTTTCTTAAGAAAAAAAGCAAGATCATTAACCAGGTAGCGTGTGGAAAAATTATCCGAGCCATCAATAATAAGATCATAGGAAGAGGCAAGAGAACCTGCATTACTGGCATTCAACCTGACCTTGTGGAGATCAAGTTGAACATGCGAATTTAAATCATGCAGTTTTCTTTGAGCACTTTTTACTTTCGACTCATGACAATCGTGGGTGCTATGGAGAATTTGACGATGTAAATTAGAAAGTTCAACACTATCATCATCAACAAGACCCAAACGACCAATGCCTGCTGCTGCAAGGTATAATGCTACTGGAGAGCCAAGACCTCCGAGACCAACACAAAGAACACTCGCATTTTTTAACTTTTTTTGACCCTCCCAACCAAGTTCTGGAAGAAGAAAATGCTTCTCGTATCGTGATAATTCTTCAGGATCAAAAATCATAGAACGACATGACTCTAACATGAGAGGAAAGAGTGCTCACAATAAAAAGCATCGGGCTTACAAAGATGTTTTTTGGTTTCATAGTTTAAAAAATTGCTCTAACCCGAATATTTCATACTGGTTCGTCATGAGGCGCCGCGAATCCTTATGGTGACAAGGAAGGTGATGGATTGCGACGACGGCTGTATGTTTAATAGTTCCCAAGGAAGACTTCGAGCTTGAGCGCAGCATCTATCCTAGTTTCCCGACCTCCGCAGTAGATCGGTATGAAATATTCGGTCTAGTGCTTTACGGTGTGGTGATGCTATAGCAATCTGAGACAATTCTTCTATCTTAAATGCATGAAGCGATAATGGAATGATACCTTTGGGTCGATACACTTCCATCGTCACGCGATACCGCGTAATGGGATAGATGAAGGAGAAAAGCATCTCCTGAGGTTTGTGTAGCGACGGGCAAGACGGTAAAATCCATAAGTCTTTCCAGAGAGGGCCACAAGATTTCTCTAGATAAACCGCGTTTCCTTTTTGATAGAGAGCGCGTTGTTCTTTTTTTTTCGTGATGCTTGGACGTGCCTTTTTACGCGGCAAGAGGTGTGGATCCTCTGCCTCACACTCATGAGCAAGAGGACACACCAAACAGCTCGGTTCTCGCGCTTGACAAATCATCGCCCCAAGATCCATGAGCGCGGAAGCAAAAAGACGTCCCTTTTCTAAAGGTAACATATTTCTAGCATCCTTTTCTAAGAGAGCACGTCCTTCTTTGCTATCAATGGCCTGTGTGATGTTATGAAGACGAGTAATGACACGAATGATATTAGTGTCGAGGACTTCTACTGGCTGATCAAAGGCAAAGGCGAGAATGGCTTTTGCGGTATAAGAGCCAATGCCAGGAAGTGCTAAAAGATCGTCTAATCGATCAGGAATAACACCTTGATAATCTTTCACAATTGTTTTTGCAACGGCATGCAATCGTCTGGCGCGAGCATAATAGCCAAGCCCCTGCCATGCAGAAAGAACACTCTCCTCTCTTGCTGCTGCAAGAATTTCAATGGTAGGGAACCGATGCATCCATTCTTGAAAACGAGGAATGATTGTAGTCACCGTGGTCTGCTGCAACATAAACTCGGAGACTAAGACTTTGTAAGGGGAAAAGCGTTGACGCCATGGCAACTCGTGGCGGCCATGTCCGGCATGCCATGCGAGGAGTTTTTTTTCAATCTGGTGATAGCGCTCTCTCATACAATAACTCTCCTAATTCGCTACTTGCTTCTAGAGCACCTCACGCGGACATTCCGGAAGTGCTTTTAAAAAAGCTTTCCCATAAGGCTTGTGAATAATCCGACTATCAAGAATCACAATACTACCGTGATCACTTTTATTACGAATGAGACGCCCGACGCCTTGGCGTAATTTTAAAATAGCTTCCGGTAATGAATACTCACGAAAGCCATCACCACCCTCCGCCACAATTCTCTCAAAACGAGCCTCGATGAGTGGATGATCGGGAGTTGCAAAGGGAAGCCTTGTAATAATAACATTCGAGAGAGCCTCTCCAGGAACGTCTACCCCTGTCCAGAAACTTTCTGTTCCAAAGAGTACAGATGGTTTTCCTGAGCGAAACTCCTCGAGCATATGCGAGCGCGAGATACCTTTTCCTTGAATGAGTAAATTCCATTTTTTCTTCTCAAAAAAACTTTTTAAGAGCGCCGCCACATTGTGCATACTCCGGTAGCTGGTAAAGAGCACAAAGGCGCGTGCTTGACTCTGCTCAATAAAGTGTATGATCCATTTTTTTAATTCTTCCTCGTAGCCACGATCGCGTGGATCGGGCATCTGACGAACAAGATGAAGCGTCATTTGTTTTGCATAATCAAATGGGGAACCAAGCTCTAAGGCTTCTACCTCGCTTGCTCCAATACGCGAGCGGAAATACTTGAGTTGAGGCGCGCCCGTCGAAAGCGTTGCGCTTGTTAGAATGGCCGTTGTTTTTTTTCTAAAAAGATGTTCTGCAAGATGCGATGCCATATCTATTGGCGCCGCATGCAGCGTGATATTGGCGGCTACAGGACCACTTTTTTCAATCCAATAAACAAACTCAGGCTCACTTTGTTCTATAAAAGAGAGGAGATTTTCTCGAGTCTCCGCAAGCTGGTCCGCAATATCAGTGAGCTCCACTTTCGTTGTTTCCGAAAGGGGGGCTGCAATGATTTCTATTAAAATCTCAAGACGACTTAGAAACTCCAAAATGCTCTCTCTTTTTTGAGACTTTAAAAATGCTAACTCTTCTCTTCCTCGAATACGAAATTCACGTCCTTGTTTAAAATCACACCCCATGAGTAATGAGTCGAAGAAGACATCTATCTCCTCCAAAAGATCTGTGGTGAGGGTAATCGCTTTGCTGGCCTTGAGGTGCGCAAAAATTCCTTTGCGTGTTCGAGGGTAATAGAGGCGATGAAGCAACTGCTTGAGGGCATATTGTGAGAGTGTGATTCCGAAATGCTGAGCAGCTATGGTTTCAATCGTATGAGCTTCATCAAGGATCACAAAATCATGAGGAAAAAGATAGCCCGTCTCTGTATCACTTCCGTCTTCAAGGAGGGTAAAAAAAAGCGTGTGATTGAGGATTAAAACATCAGCCGAAAGCGCACGCTTTCGCGCTGTTTGATAAAAACAACGTGCATCCTTTCCGCATGTTTTCGGAGAGCAAAGTGAACGATCACTACAGACTTGCGCCCATACCTGAGGATCAGGCTCAGGTGAGAGAGAGCTTCGCGTTCCATCGCGGGTTGTTTCACTCCAGAGGCGAATCCGTTCTAATTCCGGCACGACATCACCTGCAAAAAGATCATGAGCATACTGCTGTGCACGATGAAAACGAGCAGGACAAAAATAGTTGTGACGACCTTGGAGTAACACGGCATCAAAGGGCAGGCCAAGAATTTTTTGTACAAGGGGGAGATCTTTATACAAGAGCTGTTCTTGAAGGGTAATAGTGTGGGTGCAAATAATGGCTTTGTGCCGTGAACGTATTGCATAGAGTACAGCCGGCACCAAATAAGCAAGCGATTTGCCAACACCTGTCCCGGCTTCAACGACAAGATGTGTCTCTTCTTCCAACGCCTTGGCAATGGCGCACGCCATTTCAAACTGCTCTGGTCGTTTTTCAAAGCCAGAAATATTAGAGAGCAAACCCTCTTCCCCAAAAATTGCTGACACTTGGGTGACAAGCGATATCTCTTGAGACGTCATCGCTTGTCAGTCTGGTGTGGTGCTCTCATTGATGAATGATCCTTTTTTAAATTCTACTTGAAGCTCATAATGATGCTTCTTGATGACAAGTTTATTGGCTCAAAGACCAGTATAGTCAAATTACTTTGAAATGACACGAAATGACTTTGTTCTTTTTAGAAAAAAAGCTTCGTTTGTATTCCCTCACGTTATACTCATCACGAATAAAACATTCGAGCTAGTGCGAAAAACTATAGCGCGGCAAAAAGATCCTCTAACTCAGCAAGAGAGGAAACGCGGGATATTTTTTCACGTAATGGACGTCCTTCCGGAAAGCCTTTTGTGTAGGCCATCAGACGCGCGCGCATACTTGACATAGCAGCCAATTCATTTCCCTTAGAGGTGATTTCCTCCCTGCAGTGGCGTCCAATGAGATCACATCGTTCTTGGAACGTAGGAGGAACAAATTTGTTTTTGCCTCTGAGAGCAGCATGAATTTCTGAAAAAATCCACGGATTATTCATCGCCGCACGTCCAATCATAAGTCCTGCCACCCCCGTTTTAATTGCCTGTAATGCATCGACGCTAGAGGCAATATCACCATTGCCAATCACAGGAATCTTCACCGCCGCGACGACTTGAGCAATAACTTCCCAGTTAGCCTTGCCGCAATATCCTTGTACTTTTGTGCGTCCATGAACGGCAATACGCGTGATCCCACTTGCCTCAAGAATGCGAGCGGTTGTAGTCGCATTAATAGAGTTTTCATCCCAGCCGATACGAATTTTTGCAGTGACGGGAAGGGGTGCTACTGACTTAACGACAGCAAGAGCCACTTGTTCTAATCTAGGACAATCGCGCAGCAACGAGGAACCTCCATGACGACAGACAACTTTACTCACAGGGCACCCAAAATTCAGATCAATAAAATCAGGTCTTACCCAGTCGAGCACACGTTGTGCTGCTGTTGCGAGTCGTTCGGGATCTCCTCCAAAAAGCTGTACCCCAATTGGACGCTCGTCTTCTGTGAAGGTGAGGTAGCGTCGTGTTCTCTCATTTTGGTGAATGATTCCATCAGCAGATACAAATTCCGTTGTGAGAATATCGGCGCCGTGTTCCTTGCAAATACGCCGAAAAATCGGATTAGTCACCCCAGCCATCGGAGCTAAGAAGAGAGGAAAGCGTATCAAGTCGGGGCTTACCCCGGATATTTCATACCGATCCACTACGGAGCCCGGGAAAGCAGATGAATCAAGCATATATTTAGTAAAATATCGGGAGCAAAATCATCAATCTTCTCATGAAGCTCACTCCTTACTGCGTTCCTTGTGCTTCGTAGCTACTGCAATGTTACTTAGTAAGAGCGAAACCTCCTGCTGTACTTGCAGTAAATTTTCTAAACTTAAATGGGGATCCTGAATCAAGAATGTTTCGCCAGTAGAAGCATGCTCATAGACGAGAAGAGAAGGTTGTGTCGAAGGAAGTGGTTTTAAGATTTTTTTTCTCTCTAACATGACTCCCAAAATATAGATGACATGAAGATTATTTATGTCATGACTTGCAAGTAAGTGCCGGAGCATTCCTTCTGGGTCACTATTAGGCAAAGATTCTGGAGTTATCTTGGCTCGTAATTCATAGGCGGAACGCCATAAAGAAAAGGGAACAGGAGCGCTAGGATCTTTTTTTCGTTCTTCCCAAGCTGTTTCACTCAAATCCAATCGTTCATATTGACCTTCATGCTCAAAGAGAAGTGTATAGAAAAATTCTCCTTCCACAAACGGCCTCCCAGTAACTGCACACACTAGAGAACAGGATTTAATCTTCCAATCATGGAACATGGCAATTTAGAAAAGAGTGACAAATAATGAGGAGAAAATGAGCACTAAAATATAGTCAAATTACTTTGAAATGAGGCATGCTATTTTTTATGACTTATTTTGGCCACCGAAATTTTAAGAACTCTCTGCCCGTTGCTTTGATCCAGACAAGGTAGATTCCAATTGCTGCAAATACTATATTTGGTCCCCAGGCTGCTATCCATGCAGGACAACGATATCCTTTGCCTAATGCTAAGAACAGATTACTTGAAAAAAGCATGGCAGCAAAAAGACTCACGGCAAGTGCCACGCCACTTAAAATACTCCGTCGTGAATAGATGACGCCAAGAGGTGCAGATAAAAGAATCACAATAAAGCACGTCCATGGAAGCGCCCAGCGATAATCGAGATGAGTGAAAAAAGGTGCAAGACGTGCTTTAGGGAAATCGCTATTGTTCTGCAAATACATTTTGAGTTCGGGGACGCCAAGCAAATCTGGATTCATGCTAGAGCTTGCAATACGCCAGGGTGATTCACTCCAATCATCGACCTGACATTGTTCAGAGAAATCAAAGGTCAAGATATTGCCAATAGGGTCAACGAGGACATGATGCATCTCTACAAAAGTCCATGTGTGGTTTGTGGGGTCAAAGGAGGCATCAGTAATATACCACTTTTCCACGATATTTCCAATTGGATCTTGTTGAATAATCTGAACTTGATGAGCCAGTTGATTTTTTAAATCGAGTGATTGCACGTACCAGGTTCGATTATCCAGACGATTTCTAAAAAGATGATTTTGAATCAATTTATTGATTTTTTTTCCATTCTTCATTTCATCAATCAACTGATTTTTGAGTGCTTCGGCTTGTGGGGCTTTTTGGTAATTAAAATAGCTACTCACAATCACAAGGAAGAGCCCTACTAAAAAAAATGGAACAAAAATACGATAAAGACTTCGGCCGCTACACAAGATGGAAATAATTTCATTACTTCGTGACATTTGTGTCATGGAATAAAGAATGGCTAAGAGTGTCCCTACAGGAATACTTTGAACAATCACATTTGGAATCTGGGTGGCATAAAAATGAATCAATGCACCAAAAGTAATGTGACCTTGAACAAAATCAGGAAGATTCGTGCTTAAGTTCCAAACAAGCCAAATAGCAATAAAGCCAACAATGCAATAGATAAAAGGGACTGCAAATTTTTTTAGAATATATTGATCAAGAAGAAGCATGCAGTGAAAGGAAAGGAGTAACGAGGATATGAAATATAAGTTTTGAGGATACTTGCTCGATGAGGAAGACTCTCTGTTTATTTTTTCTAATATGAGTCAAATAATCAAACACCAGAACTCATGTCTCATTGTACTCATCATGGGCGAGCAATAATATTGAGCGCACTTACCTGATGCCAGCGATGTGCACTTCCAATAGCATTCGTAATGAATTTTTTGGCATTGACAACCGCATCGACCATAGAATCTCCTTTTGCAAGCTGTGCAGTAATGGCAGCGGCATAGGTGCAGCCTGTTCCGTGTGTTTCAACATCACGTAAAAAAGGAGCAGAAAAAGCATGTTCACTTCCATCTTGAAGGAGCAGCAAATCAGTTGCCGTATCAATATCAAGATGACCTCCTTTGAGTAAGAGAGATTTTTTTAATTTCGCAAGAAGCTCTTGTCCTACTTGCCTCATTTCATCAATAGAAGTGGGTCGTTTGACCACCGAGGCAAGAAAATACAATTCATCTAAATTCGGAGTAATAAGTGTGGCTAGAGGAAAGAGGCGTTCGCGATAAGCCTCAACAGCATTAGATTCTAGCAAAGGATCGCCACTACTTGCAATCATCACTGGGTCTATAATAAGAGGAGGAAGCTGAGGGAGAGAATCAAAGATATCTGCTACTGCATGAATAATTGATTTAGAGAAAAGCATGCCCGTCTTTACTGCCGCAATAGAAAAAGTCTCAAATAAAATGGCTATTTGATCGCGTACAATTTCAGGTTCTATCGCTTGAATAGAGATAACTTGACCTGGTACTTCTGCAACAACACAAGTAACGGCAGTTAATCCATAGCAGCCTAGAGCTGAAAATGTTTTCAAATCTGCTTGAATTCCTGCTCCAGCAGAACAGTCAGAACCCGCAATGGTCAGAACAATAGAAGGATTGTGATTCATAAGGGAATTTTACATAGTGGGTTGCAAGAAGAAACAGAGCAAACAGTGACTGGATCTAGGCTTAGAGGCTACAAAAAAAAACCGTAACGGATATTTTATCTTTAACCCGGATATTTCACGTTGAATCGTCGTGAGGCACCAATGCAAAGTTTATTGGGACAAGGCGAGCGCAAGATTGTGATGTTTGAGCTTCCTCGGCAATGATATGAACTGGGGCAATGAAGCCCAAATTACAATTGAGAGTCAAATTACTTTAAACTTACATGAAAGAACGCAAGGATTTTCATGTAATTTCAAAGTAATTTGGCTATACTCGTCGCAAGTGACAATTCGTTTTTTTTAAGCTGTGACGTAGGGGCTTCCTCCTAGCGAATGAACAGAGGCTATGGTACTGCAGGTCTCACAATATTAAAATAACAAAAAGCATCATTTTTTCACCCTTCTCGCTTGACGCTACATCTCTTATTCAGGTGAAACCTACGCTCCTTTCCTAAATATTTTCTCATGGATAAAATGATTATACATGGTGGTCGAACCCTACAAGGAGAAGTCTCTATTAGCGGCTCTAAAAATTCTGCTCTTCCCATTTTAGCGGCAACACTTCTTACACGCGAGCGTTGTATTATTGAGCATGTCCCTGATTTAAGTGACATTCATTATATGCTCACGATTTTAAGTATGCTTGGGTGTGAGGTCGAAAGAGCCAGTGGGGTTGTTCAGGTAAAAGCATCTCATATTAACACAGAAGCACCTTATGAGATTGTTCGAAAAATGCGCGCTTCTGTTTGTATTCTTGGTCCACTCTTAGGACGCGAACATGCAGCTACTGTCTCTCTTCCGGGTGGATGCGTTATTGGCGATCGTCCCATTGATTTGCATCTGCGAGGGTTTGAGGACTTAGGTGCCACTGTTCAAGTCAAAGGAGGAGACATTCATATTCTTGCATCTCATCTTCAAGGGGCAACAGTCAATCTTCGGGGGAAATATGGACCGACTGTTTTAGGCACAGGAAACATCATGATGGCAGCTGTCCTTGCCGATGGAATGACCGTTATTGACGGAGCGGCTGAAGAACCAGAAGTCATCGATCTAGCTGAGGTACTGATTAAAATGGGAGCAAAAATTCATGGAGCTGGCACCTCACGTATCGTCATTGAAGGAGTGAAAGAATTAAGTGGATTTACTCATACAGTCATTCCCGATCGTATCGAAGCAGGCACATTTCTTATTGCTGGGGCCATTGCTGGCAAAACACTCACCGTGAGTCAGGTTATTCCACACCATTTGGACGCTCTTCTATCGACGCTTGCGAATGCAGGGTTTGACCTCGTCACACAGAAGGAGAGCATCACCATCACCTCTACTCATCTTAAAAAACCTGTGCAAATCGAGACTCATCCTTTTCCTGGGTTTGCTACTGATTTACAAGCTCAGCTTTGTGCAATGCTTGCTACCATTCAGGGAGTTAGCACGATACGAGAACATATTTTTCCACAACGCTTCATGCATCTTGCAGAGTTAAAACGCATGGGTGCTAATATTGAACTTGATGGTGCTACTGCAACAATTATCGGAGTCAATCAATTAAGCGGCGCTCCTGTAATGGCCAGCGATCTACGAGCCTCGGCAGCCCTTATCTTAGCGGCTCTTGCAGCTGATGGCGTTACTGAAATTAGCCGCGTCTATCACATTGATCGAGGATACGAAGGCATTGATAAAAAACTTAATAAACTAGGAGCCTATATTCAAAGATCTAACCCGGATATTTCATACTGATCTATTGCGGAGTTCGAGAAGCTAAGGTGGATACTGCACCCAAGCTCGAAGTCTTCATCAGATAGTATGGACTCATACAGCCGTCGTCAGACAATTCGCCTGCGTTGACTCGCTTGGCGAAGCTCGTCTCGCTCTTTTAAAGGGCTGTCCCTAATCTAACGGTTACGGCAGTCTCGCCCGCGATCTCTTGAACCACCGGTGGTACCCCATCAGCTTTCGCAGTCTCCTCATAACGATCAGTATGAAATATCTGGGTTAAAAGTTTTTTGCGACTAGGGGGTAAGTTTATACCAGCTGCACATAAGGACTCTTCTGTCGAAATACACGGATTATAGATACCTAATGCCTTTGCAAGTTCTGTTTCAAAGTGCCTTAACGCACGCAAGGTGGGTCTGTTCTTATTTAAAAATTTTAAAGCACGACTGAGTAAATCAAAGATTTCTGGAACAGGATGTGATGGTTCAACAAAGAGATCACATAACTCTGCAAAATAAGAAGCAAACAGTAATGTTAGATAACCAATATGAAGAGAGTCTTGAGGAATGATCGGCGTGACTTCTTTTAAATAATGCAAATCACTTTTTGTGCTCCATAAAAAGGAAATCATTACTTCTCGAAAAAGCTCCAAGCATCCTGCAAAAGGACTCTCTTGCTTCATAGCTCCTTGAGCTGTGGTTTTAATTTTTCCGTGCTCTTGTGTCAGCCATACAGTGATCAGACTCGTTTCTGAAAGACGGTATTTGCGAATTAAGAGTGCTTTTGTGAGCTGCATCTCTTTGTTAGGAAAAGAGAGTTCATGATGCATAAGCGTTGTATCCTTGAATTTGAGAGCAGCCAGATAACACCAGAGGCGATAAAAATTGCTCCGACTAAATCAGAGGGATGATGCGCTCCAAGTATGAGTCTTGAGGAGGCGATGAGGGCTGCTATGAGCAAGGCTAAAAAACCCCACATAGGGCTTGCTAAGAAAATGACAATGGCAAAACCAAATGCTGTTGCCGTATGTCCAGAGGGAAAACTATTCCATGGAGCATGTCCTATAGTCCATTCTCCGTTGTGATATGGACCGTACCATGCTTGTTCCCTCTGTGGAGAAACACGCGGACGTGTTCTCCCTGTTGTCAGTCGAAGTGTGTTAGTAATAGCTCCTGCTAGGGTTGAGGCTACCATTGCCATCAAAAAAATCTCCTGCCATCGCCTACTTTGGCATTGGCGTGCTATGCCTACGCCCAGAGCTCCTAGGAGCATTAATTCAGGCCAATCACCATAACGACTTATCGTATTAAAAAATTGACGCTTAGCAGAATGATCCCACTCCTTTCCCTCTGTCTGAAGAATCAGCTCCCGCACTGGAGCATCGAGAAAAAAAGAAAGCCCCGTTAAGAAGATTGCTCCACTAAGCAATAAAAGAATCAGGATAATAGATTTCTTGCCTTGCATCTCATTGCTTCCATTTAATACTGCATCCGATGGAAGGATAGAATGGCTCTTTGGGAATCCCCCCTCGAGAGAGTGTTTCGAGTGCAGAATGCAGTTCATCTCCTGAAAGAACAACCTTATTCTTGGGAGTGCTTCCATCAAAGCGACCATGATAGGCGAGCCTGGAGGAACTATTAAAAAGAAAAAAATCAGGAGTGCAACATGCCGAAAATTTTCTCGCTACTTCCTGTGATTCATCAAAGAGAAGAGGAAAAGGAATCTGATCTTTTTCAACCATTTCCTTAAGCGATGCAGGTGCATCTTCGGGATAGGTGGTCGCATCATTGGAACAAATACCAATAAATCCAATGCCTTGAGGCATGAAGTCATGCGCAAGATGTATTAATTCAGCTTGGATATGTTTCACATAAGGACAGTGACGACAGAGGAAAATAATCAGTATCCCCTTGGGAAAAGAAGCCCTGAGCTCAGCAGAGCTTACATATTCACCAGTAAGCACATTAGGGAGTGAAAAGGTCGGAATCAATGTCCCGACTGCCATAGAATCAAGTGCTGTAATCGACATGCAAGGTAAGGGAAAATTCTAAGGGGTTGTTAAAACGGAATATCATCCTCTTCATCATCGGGCTGAACAGGCAGAGAAGCAGGCGACGGGGCTCCTTTCAAATGGGTCAAAGGACGAGAAGAGGCGCGAGAAGGAGAGATTTCTTCTTCAGGAGGCATCTCAGAGTTTCCACCCCCAGGACGTGGTCCAAGCAACTGCATATTTTCTCCTACAACACGCAGACGTGTTCTTTTTTGACCCGAGGTTTTATCATCCCAAGAATCTAGCTGAAGACGTCCTTCAATATAAATCGAACGTCCTTTTTTGCAATATTGAGCAGCAACTTCTGCCTGACGACCCCAAAGCGTGACATCGACATAGGTTGTTTCTTCGCGTTTTTCTCCATTGTCACTCGAATAGAAACGATTAATCGCAAGGCCTAAATCAAGCACGGCACTACCCTTTGGCGTGTATTTGATTTCTGGATCACGAGTGACATTGCCGATAAGTTGAACTTTATTAAGATTTGCCATGATTGAAACAATCTGAGGTTAGAAAAATAAATCTATCCCTTAAACTGCAAGCGTTGCTTTGCTTGCGCGTTTGCGTGGTTTGCTTGTGATGGTGGAAGCAATAGCTACTTTTCCTTTATAAAAATAGTTTTGGAGAGTTACCTCTGCACTTAACGTGAATTTTTGTTTGAGTTTAGCAATGGCTGCAGGTTCCGCCGTAATCATAAAATTCACATAAAGCGCAGAACTCATATGACGATGTGGATAGGCGAATTCTTTGCGATCAAGGCGTTGGACTTCTTCGACAATAGCTCCTTCAGAATTCATGATTTTTTCAAGGCGTTCTAAAAGAGTATTGATTTCTTCTTCATGACTACTCACAACAAGGGCGAGGAGGATTTCATAGTAGTTTCTCATAATGGTATTGCGTATGCTTTGTGTAGTAGAGTTTTTCAGTGAACTTCAGGAATGTTTACTGGCTGCTTTTGGGGTGATGTTGATTTTCATCAGGAAAGCGACTTCGCTAGAAGCAAGCTCCAAGGAGCTTGCCATCATGAAAAATGCTTAGATAAAAAATCCTAAAATTTATTTGATAAAGATATTTAAGTTAAAAAATTTCCAGGAGAAGCACATCTAGCCTATCGAGCTAAAATGCTATCATCTGATTTAAATTCTGAGTGTAAATTTACTAAATTTGATCATGGCTCCCGAACTCAAGGCTCACAAGAGCTTGTTATGCTCGAGGAGGCATGATCCCGATGAGTTACATTTTCCCCAATGTCAGGTAAACTTAAACACAGGTTCTTAGAATTATAAAAATTCATCGTCCTGTCGAGACCTTCTCGATGAAGATATTCTAGAGCATCCAGAGCGTGCGTGATGGATGCATCGACTTGTGGTAATTCTTCTTGGCTAAAACGCGATAATACATAGTGAGATAAATTATTAGAAGAGATCTCTTTTTTTTCCATAGAAGAGCCCACTCCAATACGTAGACGGGGAACTTCCTGTGTTGAAAAATGAGTTAAAATCGATTCCAGTCCACGTTGGCCTCCCGCACTCCCCTCTGCTCTAAAACGTAATTTGCCCAAGGGCAGAGCAACATCATCAAGAACCACCAAAGTCTCTAACGCACTTAGATGGAAGAAGCGAACATAGGCTGAAACAGCAGTCCCGCTTAAATTCATAAAAGTCATTGGCTTCATGAGGTGTAAATCACAGGCAGAAGTAGAAGTGGCAGGAATTTTTGCTACTTCTGCATTCCATTTTGCTTCAAAAGAAAATTTGCTCCCATGACGTTTTGCAAGTGCATCAAGGATAGTGAATCCAATATTATGCCTGGTGCCATTGTACTCTTTGCCGGGATTACCTAACCCAACAATGAGGCGAGTCTGGCTTGGAGCTTTATTAAGATCGATTGAAGGCCGAGCTACATTGCCTAGATAAGATGGTAGTTCTGGAGGATCGGTAATGCATGCTTGGTGATTGCCGTTTTTTCGTTCCATCAGTAAAAGTTAGTAAAATAATTTTTTATCTTTGCTATATCTTAGTTACATCTTAGTCGGGTCATTATTAGAATTTTTTATTAATGAACGTACCTCTCCTTGCAACTTGTCACGAAAGATATCAAAACAAAATCTTACTTCTTTGCTTCACCTTCAGCAGCTGATTTCTTTTCCCTAATGACTTCAGGAGCTTGTTGAGGCTGATCAGACTTAGAAGGATCTTCAACTTTTGGTTCTGCAACAAGAAAGACTGTTAAATCCGGATCGCTTGTAGCAACGACGCCTGTCGGCATCACTAAGTCACGAACGTGTAATGCTTCTCCAATAGCAAGTGAGGAAATATCCACACGAATGGATTCGGGAAGATTTTTAGGCAAACATTCAATAGAAATGTGTCGTATTAACTGCTCGAGCAATCCGCCATAATTCTTAACACCATCGGCGTCTCCAAAAGGTTCCAGAGGCACTTCTGTATGAAGCAGCTCATTCATGGAAACTTCGAGAAAATCGACATGGAGAATATCACCACGAACAGGATGATGTTGGACTTCTTGAATGAGCGAAAGGTGGGTTTTTGTGCCTTTTTCTTCACTGATCTCAAGTTCTACAAGAATATTTTCACCTGATGCGTGTGCTAGAAGACGCTTAATATCCTTAGCGTTAATTTCAATATTTGCTGGCTCATTTTTAGGGCCATAAATGTTAGCTGGAACAGCTCCACGAGAACGGAGTTGTTTAACGCAGTTACGTCCAACGTGTTTACGAGAATGTGCCGAGAGTTTTACCTGTTTTGCCATAAGATTAATGTGTCAAGGTGGGAAGTTACAATGATGTGGTTATTTTAACCTAAATAAAGAACTAACTGATTCGCCTTCATGAATACGGCGAATTCCTTCGCCAAGAAGCTCGGCAACGGAAAGCACCCTCACACGGTCTGCCATATCATGGCGGACTGGAACGCTATCAGTAGTGATGAGCTCTTTAATTTCTGAACTCCTCACTCGTTCAACTGCTAAATCTGTCAGTACTGCGTGCGAGACACCAGCATAAATATCACAAACCCCTAAAGTTTTTAATATTTTAGCAGCGCTTGTAATGGTTCCTGCAGTTTCTGTAAGGTCATCAATGATGAGAACATTTTTTCCATCTACCTCACCAATCACATGCGATGCGTCGACTTCTGTTGCACTACGACGGCGTTTCACCACAATGGCAAGACTAGCTCCCAGTGCTTCTGCATAGGCAGAAGCCATCTTCACGCCACCAACATCAGGAGAAACAACCACAAGATTTTCAAGCTTCATGGAGCGAATATGTTTGACCATGACGGGCAATGCATACAAGTGATCTACTGGAATATCAAAAAAGCCTTGAAGCTGTTGAGCATGAAGATCCATGGTCAAGACACGCTGCACACCTGCAGCAACAAGGATATTGGCAATTAATTTTGCAGTAATTGGAACGCGCGGCTGATCTTTGCGATCTTGTCGTGCATAGCCAAAAAAGGGAATGACCGCTGTAATGCGATCTGCACTTGCTCGACGTGCTGCATCTACCATGATGAGCAGCTCCATGATATTTTGGTTCGTCGGAGGACACGTTGGCTGAACAATAAAAACATCCTGGCCACGAATGTTGTCATTAATTTTCACGAATGTTTCACCATCTGGAAACGAGGTGACAGTGGCATCTGCGAGTTCCTGTCCTAAATACGCACCAATCTCTAAGGCAAGCTGAGGATGAGCAGAGCCGCTAAATAAACGTAATTTATGCTTCATGATGATTAATCTACTATCGCTTAATGATAAAAAATTGATTGCTTCCCTCTCTCTTAATGGACCTTTTTACTTAGTCCGGATATTTCATACTGAATCGTAATGAGGCACTGTGCAAAGCTTGTTAGTACAAGGCGGGTGAAGGATTGTGATGCCGGGCTGTATGTGTACATACCGCCCAAATCACAATTCGAGACCAACGCAGTAATAATAGAGCTTTCCACAAGCTATAATAGATTTAGGGTGAAATATTCGGGCTAGATCCTGTTTCTGGCAATAAAGGGATTGTAGGTTGGAGAGTGATTTGTTCCAAGTGCCGCAAATAGGCTTTTTCCATAAGATTACACCGATCTGCAATAGAGGGATCCATTTTTTTCATTTTTGCAAAGAGTAATTTGTAATAGGCCCGTAGTGCTTGGCGTTTTTCTTCATCGGTAGTGGCGTGATCAGCTTTGTCTTTTAACGAGGAAACATCAGCTTCTTTCTCAATGCCTGCTCGCACTTCGTAGTATCTTATTTTTATTTCGTGTTTCTTTTTTTCAATACTTTGAGTCGAAGGCATCGCGGATGGCGAGTTACTTGATGGATCTAGCTCACTAGAGGTGGAAACAGATACATTGCTGACTCCATCATTGACCCCAGATGTTGAGGATCCTGGAGGGGGAATCATCGATGGATCTGTAGGAATGAGTGAAGAAGAGGTGTCCGAGGAGCCCTCTGAAGGAGATTGAGAAGCTGCTTCTGACACGAGATGATCTTTTACCGATGATCCCTCGTCAGCTTGATCTGGCTTCTTCGATGGATCAAGTGGCTCCTGAGGATGATGAGAGGCAGATGGTGCGAGAACTTCTTCTTGTTGTTGAGGTATGACTAGCGGCGCAGTCGTCTCTTGGGCATCAACAATGTCTAGTACAACCAAGGAAAGAGAACCGAGCAAAAAATATCGCAACAATCTTGAAAGGCAACTGGAAGAAAATCGGTCAAGCATAGAATGAAGAGTGTGAGATAACTTTGTTTGCCCAAATGAATTTTAGGAATTGTTAGGCTCCTAAGACTTGAAGAGCTTATTACAGTCAGAATTCCTAACATTCACTTGAGAAAAGTATGTTACATCCGCACAATCTATTGAGTGAGGAACGAATCCTCAAGAGTAGAATTACGATGGGGGTACTTTGAGTATTTGTCATGCTTTCCGTACAAGCTTTTGTTCACTTTTACTATCTTTAATATTCCATCCAAGTCCTGCAATGGTATCACGAAGACGATCGCTCTCCTCCCAGTTTTTGGAAAACCGTGCTGCTTGTCGTAAGGCAACGAGCTTTTGAACTTCCTCGGGAATATCACCATCAAGAGAATCAGAAGCAATCGCTAGGACACTATCAACCTTGTACCACCAATTAAGAAGAGCTCGTACATCTGTAGGTAAAAGAGCCTTTTGATCAAGCAAACGATGTGATTCACGAATGACCTCAAATAATACTCCAAGCGCAGCAGAGATGTTTAAATCATCATCGAGGGCAATAAAAAAATCCCTAACATTCACCGTGCCACATTTTTCCAGACTCAAAGAAGTAGTATGCGAGGGAACGTTCGCAAGGTATTCCTCAAGGCGCGCTCTCCACTCATCAATGCGATGGAGGGCCTGTCGTGCGGAGGCGATTCCCTCGAGCGTAAAATTCAGTGGCATACGATAGTGAACACTTAAAAGAGCATAACGAATTTCACGACCGCTCCATCCTTGTTTCATCAAATCACGCACGGTGTAGAAATTTCCTGCAGACTTTGACATTTTCATTCCATTAACCATGAGGTGCGCACAATGCATCCAGAGACTAACAAATTGTGTGCCACTCACGCATTCGCACTGAGCGATTTCTGCTTCGTGATGTGGAAAAATATTATCGACCCCTCCACAGTGAATATCAATGTGAGGACCAAGAAGACGTGTTGCCATGGCGCTGCATTCAATATGCCAGCCAGGACGACCTTTGCCCCATGGGCTTTGCCAAGCAACATCCCCATCTTCTTCATCCCATGCTTTCCAGAGAGCAAAATCAGCAATCTCCTCTTTAGAATATTCATCATGTTTCATCCGCAGCGTCGAGCGCTGAGCATCTCGGTCAACCTGGGCAAGCGCTCCATAACGCGAAAAAGAAGCAATTCGAAAATAGACAGAGTGATCTTCTGCAATATAGGCATTACCTTGATCTAAGAGCACCTGAATCATGCCAATCATGGCAGCAATATTTTCTGGATCAGTAGCTGCTGGGGTAGCACACGCAGGACGAAGCCGCAGGGCTGCTGAATCCTGAAAAAAAGCTTCTTTGTAGCGCGCTGTGAATTTGTCCAAGGAAACCCCTTCTCCACGAGCGCCGCGGATTGTTTTATCATCAACATCGGTTAAATTCATGACTCGCTTCACTCTATTGCCCTGAGCTTCTAAATGACGTTGCAAGAGATCCTCAAAGACGTAGGCACGAAAATTCCCAATATGCGCATGATCATATACCGTAGGCCCACAGGTATACATACGTATAATTGGTCCTGGAGTGAACAGTTCATGTTCACGCGTGAGAGTGTTGTAGAAATAAAACATGGAGAGGCAAAACAGTTGTTAAGGTTAAGACTTATTCGAGCTCATTCTCAAGAGTCGTATGAAAAATTTCATCGACATAAATACTGCATCTCTATAGAGGCAGTCGCTAGGGCTGCAATTCCTTCGCTGCGGCCTATAGCTCCGAGCCCTTCGTTAGTAGTGGCTTTAAGGCCAATCGCCGTAACGGAAATCTTCAATGCCCCGGCTATAGATGACCGCATTAAATCAACATATGGTCCAATCTTAGGCTCCTCCGCAATAAGAGTAGCATCGATGTTAATGATTACTCCACCTTCTGCAGAAATCATCTCGGATACTTTGTCTAAAATCAAAAGGCTTGAAATATTTTGAATGCTAGCATCTGTATTAGGAAAATAGACCCCAATGTCCGCCTTGCCAGCAGCTCCGAGCAAGGCATCAGCAATTGCGTGCGCGAGAACATCTGCGTCTGAATGGCCTAAGAGACCTTTCCCTTGAGGATGAGTAATCCTAATGCCTCCTAAAATAAGAGGACGACCGACAAGTAAAGGATGGATATCATAACCAATACCAGTACGTGTCACCATCCTCGGCAGTGCTCTTGTTAAAGAGCAAACGATCATTTGAAGAAAATGAGAAAATAATTTTTTTACAGATTGCATCATAAAAAAATAGAGCCTGCACTATTGACACCAAGAAGTTAATCCGTGCACTGCAATACTTCTCTTGTGAGCGAACCTCTTGCTAGAATGGAATATTTATCAGGATCCTCATCATGTGCTTTGAGATCAACAGTGCCTCCTGCCATTTCAACCATGAGTGCTCCTGCCGCAATATCCCAGAGACTGATTTGTCCTTCGATGTAGGCATCGAGCCGACCACAAGCAACGTAGGCAATATCAAGCGTAGCACTCCCCATCATCCGGCATTTATGGGCAGAGCGGAGAAGTTCTAGAAAATGGGGTAATGTTTTTTCCATAGTTGTTGCACTCTTAGACATGCCAATAGAAAGAACAGCTTCACTTAATAACGAGCGTTTACTCACAACAATAGGATTCTTATTTAGAAGAACAGTACCTCCTCTGCTTGCTTCCCAAAGCTCCTTCCTCATTGGATCATAAATAACACCGACAACAGTTTCCTTGTTACGTTGCAAGGCAATAGAAATAGCAAA
>Ga0359897_10012_pt1 | contig 77511 bp, 66 predicted proteins | sample SorcelJu500001C4_4_FD_206068 | JGI IMG/M metagenome (GOLD analysis project Ga0359897, IMG submission 206068) | Enriched cells from Trout Bog Lake Hypolimnion, Wisconsin, USA - BChl from Trout Bog BchlTB.July23.5000.01.C4 | ecosystem: Environmental > Aquatic > Freshwater > Lake >... | reverse complement strand
CGACAGCACTACACTTGCCATCCAGCCTGACTGCAATATCATTTCGAAAGATGATCGGTTTTTTAGTCTCACCCAGAAACTTGCCAAAAATGGAATTCCAGGCCGTTCTTTGCAGGTCTTTTCCAAGTTCTTCAGCAAGGAGAGATTGTGCACTTCCAATGAGCAGCAGAAAAATTAAAAGCTTCTTCATTTCTTTGATTTTAAAGGTTTCAGCAAAAGAAACCATTTGTCCACCAATGTAAAAGAAAATTCCGACAAGCTGCAGAAGCTGAGGGATAAACTGCAAAAATCATGAAAAGGGAGGAGGAGTCCTAATATCTGTTAATTTTGAATCACGATTTATCGTGTTGAATTAGTTAAAGAATAGTCATTAAATAATCTGCAAATCATGCAAATAAGAGTACCAATCAAAGAGCTGAATTCACGAATTGAACGGTTCAGGAAGCAAATGGACCGTGATCATCCCACCTGGCAGCTTACGGCGGTGTTTAGCAAGATCAATCTCTACTATTTTACCGGTACGATGCAGGAGGGGGTATTATTTATTCCAAGGTTTGAGGAGGCGGTTTTTTGGGTACGCCGAAGTTATGAGCGGGCGGCGGCGGAGTCGTTATTTCCGGTGATCAAACCGATGGAGAGTTACCGGGATGCTGCAGTAACGATGAAGAATCTTCCCGACACGGTTTATTTGGAGAAGGAGATTGTTCCGATTGCCATGTTGCAGCGGTTTCAGAAGTATTTCCCGTTTATAGTTATCGAATCCGCAGATATTCAAATTGGTAAGGTGAGATCGGTAAAAAGCGGATATGAACTGGCATTGATGGAGGAGTCGGGGAAAATTCACCAGCGGGTGACTGAGGAGCTTGTGCCGGGTCTTCTCAAGGAGGGGATGAGTGAAATGGAGTTCTTTACAGAGCTCTATTCGCTGCTCATTCACCAGGGGCATCATGGTGTTGCCCGTTTTGGGATGTTCGATACAGAGTCAATTCTCGGGCAGATTGCTTTTGGTGAGAGCTCAATTTATCCGACCTCTTTTAACGGGCCCGGGGGAAATTATGGGATGAGTCCGGCAGTTCCGATTCATGGAAGCAGAAACCGGAAGCTCAGGAAAGGTGACCTCGTCTTTGTGGATACCGGCTGTGGTGTTGAGGGGTACCATACCGACAAAACCATGACGTATATGTTTGGGAAGTCATTACCGGATGAGGCAATTCAGATTCATTTGCAATGTGTTGAAATTCAGAATAAAATAGCTGCAATGCTGCGACCGGGTGCAATTCCTTCGGTTATCTACAATGAGATTTTAAATGAGTTAACTCCTGAATTTCTTGAAAATTTCATGGGGTTTGGAACACGAAAGGTCAAGTTCCTGGGTCATGGGATAGGACTGACTATTGATGAACTTCCTGTAATTGCCAACGGCTTTGATGAGCCTATCCTGGAAGGGATGGTTTTCGCTGTTGAGCCCAAAAAGGGGATCCCGCATATCGGGATGGTAGGAATTGAAAACACCTTTGTTGTCACGCCTCAGGGTGGGCGGAATATCACAGGCAATCATCCGGGATTGCTGAAGGTGTATTGAGTTAACAGTTATCAGTTGTTTGATCGTTCAGGAGAAAAAAAGCAGGCAAGAATTCAGAAAAAGAGAACGGCTGCCTTTTTAAAATGACAGCCGTTCTCTTAACCGATTCTAAAGATTTGTAGAATTTTATTTCTTTTTCTTTGTCAAAAAATAAGCTGCTGCTCCAATTACTACAACAGCACCAGCAATCAGTACATAAGTTGTTGTTCCACAGCCTTTGGATGTTTGTTCTTCGGCCACTGCATCATAGAAAACCGGTTTTGCCGCTTTATCTGCATTGACTGAATCTTTTTTTGCTGCCGGCGTAGCCTGTGCAAGTGCTAAACCTAAACTCCCCAGGAATAATATTCCCGTCATACAGAACATCAGAATTGTCTTTTTCATACTCTCATTATTAAAATTTACTATTTATACGAATTTGCAAGTTTATCATATTTTTTAGCGACCTCAGGATCCGATTTACGGTACGAATCTGCAAGTGAAACGATAGCCGGTTTATAACCCGGATTCAGCGTTAAGCAGGTTTTCAGTAAACCTCTGGATTTCGATATATCACTGTCGGCCAGCAACCTGGAAAGGCTGACATAAGCCTCGTAGTATTTGCGGTTAAAGCCGATAAGCGTTTGATAATAACCGATTGCTTCCCTGGAATTATTTTGTGTGACCGCAATATTTCCGAGGTACATCAATACCGGTTCGTAGCCAGGATTGATTTTCAACGCAGACTGAAGCACTACGCGTGCACTGTCAGTTTTGCCTTCCCTAACCAGCGCTGTCGCAAAATTATAAAAGATTAATTCATCCTGTGCATTTATTTTGAGTGCAGCTGCAAAATTCCGTGATGCATTTGAAGTATCCCCGCTTAATAAAGCCTCATAACCCTGAAGATCGGTTTTTGTCTCCCGTTTTAGTACTGCGCAAACAGGGTCCTTGTCGGCATAAATCACATGGATGGCATTTGGGGGAGGCCATATTTTGTTTTTCAGCTGGAAAGGTGGGATATAACTATTCGCGACGATCATATAATCCCAGTCAGCCTGGCTTTTCTCATCATATTGACAATAGAAACTTTTAATATTTGGATGATTCCGGAAATTCCAGCTGACTGAAAAATTGGTAGCTATTTTTACCGGTCCATCCTGTTTATTGGTTTTCAGGTATTTAGTGAGCCATTCCGATCCTTCGCGCATCGTGTGGTAATAATAGTCGGTTTCATAGTTCCCATAAGCTCCGTCAAGTCCACCAACCAACTGATTATAATAGAGGTAATAATAGGGATGGTTGCGGATCATAAATTTCAGGGGATGGAGCGCAAGTCCACATGAAAAAAGGAGTATTGCAACTTGTATATATTTGTTTTTAAAGTAGTTGAACAGGTGTGAAAACCCGGTGGCAGCGAGGAGAATAATCGATGGATAGACAAACAGGAAATGTCGCCAGGAGCCGTAAAGATTCGATTTTTGGTAGATCACAAAGGCGATAGGAAACAGTATGGAAAACAGGATGAATCCATAGGTTAAGCAATTTTCGCGGTTCAGGATCTTTTTTGAAAGTATCCCGAAGGTCAGGAGTCCGGCAAAAATGATCAGGGGAATTGTGATCGCCATATATTTTGGTAAATAATACCAGGGCATCAGATCTGACCACTCCATTTTTACTTCGAAGAGTTGTCTGATTGTAGTTGGAAACTGAGACATCACCTGGTACGATTTCCAGATGTTATGTAGCGGATCGATTTGTCCGTAGGGCCAGAGCAGGAGACTCAGAAGCAGTGCCGCCAGTGAAATAAAGAGTATTGTGATGAACTTCCTTCTGACTGATGGTATATCGATCAGGTTCCCCTTCTGATATTTCTGAAGGTAAAACAGCACAAAAAACAAGAGAAGATAGCAGATCAAAATCAAGCCGCCGGATCGTATGCTTATAGAAAAGGCTATACTCGCGGTCAGCAAAAGCGCATCATATTTTCTGTTTTTGTTTTTATTAAGGAAAAGTCTTAATATGAAGAAGATGGCCGCAATATAACTCAGCGCAAAGGGGATATCTTTCAGATTGTTTTGGGCATGACCCAGGAAGGTGGGCGAGAGGGCAAACAGCAAAATTACCAGAATTCCGGCACCGTAACCGGCAAGCCAGATGGCAAAGAGGGCAGTTACGAGCGCAGTGAGCCAGCCTGCCAACGAACAAGACCAATGGCGAAAGAGAAAGATATCGTCAATATTAAAGCACTTGATTAAAAGGGTGGTCATATTATCGAACGACTGTCCGTAATATTTGAGATGGGTGTTTGGGGTGTTGAGGGCCGAGGTATCTTTTCCGAGGGTGGTGATAAAGTTGTATACCGAAACCGATTGATTATAGTGAAAATATTCATCGCCCGATATACCTGCATCGCGGCCACCCTTGAGCATGAAAAGGAGCAACAGGGTGGCAATACTAATGAAAATATATTTCAGGGTTTGATTATTCATTATTTTGGTGGATTCCCGTCATAGAATTTCTTCACGAAATAGAGGGGTCTGTTTTGGGATTCCTTATAAATCCGGTAAACATACTCACCCACTACGCCCAGCGAAACCAGTTGGATGGATCCGAGGAAATAGATACTCAGTAGCGTTGAAGACCACCCAACAATTGCAAAACCAAATATTTTGGCCACGAGTACATAGATGCCGGCGAACATAAATACGATGGTTCCGATCAGGCCCAGGGTCAAGGTCATGCGTATTGGTAACCTCGAGAAGGAGAATATGGCATCGGCAGCAAGGATAAAGAGTTTGGAGAGGCTCATTTTGGGATCACCTTCTACCCGTTCCTCGCGGATATAATCGACAAATCCCTGTTTGAATCCGACAAAAGCCCTGAGCCCGGGCAGATAACGGACCTTCTCTTTCATTCTGAGCAGGGCATCCACCGCCTCCCGTCGCATCATGGAGAAATTTCCCGTATTTTCCATGTTTTGGACAGCCGCAATATTTTTGAACAGAAGGTGGAACAGAAAAGTATAGAAATGCCGGCTGTTTTTCCCTTTGCGTCCACTCCGTTTTCCGCTGATAATATCGAAATTCTCTTCCTCTATTTTGCGGTACATCGCTTTGAACAACTCGGGAGGATCCTGCAGGTCGCCGTCCATCATGCCGACAATATCTCCTGAGGCATATTCCAGCCCGGCTGTAAAGGCAGCCTGGTGACCGAAGTTTTTAGAGAGCGATAATACTTTGATGCTACTATATTTTTTTTGCCAGTCCAGCAGTTGCCGCAGGCTTCCATCCACGCTTCCATCATCCACAAAAACGATCTCAAAATCGGAGACAAACGCTTCCAGCGCTGAAACAGTCCGTTTCACGAGATCGTCGATCAATCCTTCTTCATTGTAAATGGGGATAATGATTGAGAGCATAATCTAAAGATCTTGAATAGAATTATTAAGCGGATTTAATTTAGACAGCAATAGATATATTTACTTTGCCGTCTAACCCTTTTTCAACTATATCAAAAAGTGTACTCAGAGTGATATTACTTCCATTATTCTCAACGCGGGAAATATAAGTTCTTTTTTTGTCTATGATTTGGCTGAGTTCTTCTTGCGTCATATTGCGGGATTCCCTGGCTCTTTATAACAACAGACCAATTCTGAGAAATTCGGTTTGTCTAACCAAATTATCCCGCCTTGCTGTTCCCTGTTTTCCATAAACCTGATCTTTGATTTCAGACCAGGTTGAACTATCGTTGCTATTATTTACGATCTCCATAACGAACGAAGATAAGTCAAAAGTTGCGATTTTAAAAATCTTTCAACCCCTTTTCCTGTATAGTAAAGGATTATGCAAATAGTTACTTCTTGTTGTAGATCTGGTCATACTTCTTAATGATCGCCAAATGTTTATCGTTTAGAGCATTGGCATGGAAGAACGTGATTCCTTTGGCCCCGTTGTCGTGTGCCTGCCTGATTGCCTCCTCGAAGTCGGCCATATTATCGCCATAATCTCCAACGGCCACACCGGTAAATAGGAGTTGCCCGGGTTTCAATTCGCGCAGGCCTTGTTTTGTGGCAAATCCTACCCAGTACATATTCCCCTGGTGATCACCCTTATAGTCCATGGGAAAGAAGAGATCCAGGTTCCAGTGGCTCCAGTCCTGGCGGACATATTCGCGGGCCAGTTCAGGAAATGGGAAGACTGCAGCAGAGGCTTTAGTTCCTTCTTTGTGACAAATCTGGATGCACTCTTCAACCAATGAGGTAATGGCGTCCATGCGGAATTGTTTCCATGCGGGGTTTTCCTCCTTGTCTGGAAGATCCATCGGATCCATGCCGAACTTTGCCTTGAATTCCTTTCGGGCAAGTGGATGATAACCAAAGTCAAATTCAGGGAATACCCTATCCTGGACGAGGGGCTTCCCATTAAGTTTGTATTTTTTTTGTAAATCAGCGCCGAGGACTGCATCGACGAAACGGATGTAGTCGAAATGGACCGATGCGAGCCCCTTTATTTTGGCAATCTCCCTGACCCCGTTTTTGATATATTCGCGGGCACCCGGAGAAAATGGACTCAGCCAGCTGTAATAATCGACATACGGGTGATAATCCCTGCAATTTTGTCCTAAGGCGTTAATGGAGTACCAATCGGGGTGTTCACGGCACTCTTTAGCACCTCCGACATTCATCATCCAATGCCAGGCATGAACCCTGATTCCATATTTGTTCCCAATCCGAACCAGCTCCTTTAACTGGTTAGCGTCGCTTCCGGGAAGTATATCGGTGATACCCGCATTTGCAAGTTTTTCCATCCAGGCGACCTTGACAGCTTCAGTTCCTGCGCCAGGATCGCCCCAGGTTGCAAAATAGAATTTCTTGTCGGAATAGGTTTGATCCAGCCCTTTTCCCGGGTTTTGGGCTGCCAGTTGCAACGATACGAGAGTTGCTAGAAAAAGGGTAATAATTTTTCTGATTTGCATTTGTAAATATTTAGATATTAAATCAATCCGTTAAACCAGATGCTCTTTGTATATCGATGCCCAGGGTTCTCTCATTTTCCGGTGAAGCATGCTATTGGCCTTCTCATTGCTGAGAAATTGTTCGGCAACCGGATCCCAGTCGAGGTCCTGCTGCAGTTTCATCGCGATATTGCCCAGATGCGACATGGTTATCGAGCGGTGACCGATCTCCGCCGGTGCAATGGTCTCTTTGCGTGAATAGACGCAGTCGATAAAGTTCCTGAAATGGTTTTCACTTTGATACAGGTGAATTTCGGAAGGGGAGATCACTGAATCCTTAAGACTTTCAGGGAATACCTGGTGATTTCCACGGTTCGCATGAGCCCATCCTTCGCTACCATGAAAGGTAACTCCGCCTTGCAGCTTATTGGATATGATTAGTTTTACACCATTGGCATAGAGGCATTCGAAATAATATTCAATAGCTGTATTCCAGATCGGATGAACGGCCCATTCGGCCCTGGCATTTTGAATCTTAACCGGACCGGTGTGTTCAGTGTCCATTCCCCACTGGGCGATGTCGGGGTGGTGTCCGCCCCAGTCGGTTACCTGCCCGCCTGAATAATCGAGTACCCACCTAAAATTGACGTGGGTGCGTGCGGGGCAATAAGGGGCGTCGGGCGCTGGTCCGAGCCAGGTATTATAGTCGAAACCTTGCGGAACCGGGATGGTTTGGGTGAGATTACCGGTTTTGCCGTAGTCGGGTGTTCCTGATGGAAGGCCACATTCGACGGTCAGTAATTTGCCGATTCTGCCGTTTCGAACGAGCTCACATACCCGTCTGAAATTTTCATCCGAGCGTTGTTGACTTCCGGTCTGGAAAACTGTGCCAAATTTCTTAACGGCATTTGCCATTGCCCGCCCTTCCGGAATGGTCAGAGCAAGAGGCTTTTGACAATAGATATCTTTCCCTGCCCTGGCCGCCATTAACACGGGAATAGAATGCCAGTGATCCGGTATGACGACTTCAACGGCATCCACATCTTTGCGTGCAATGACTTCCCTGAAATCTTCGAAGCTCTTACAGCCCGTATAATGCTTACCCAGAAGCTGGGAATAATAACTATTGACCAGGTTTATCCCGATTTCCCTTCCCCCAACTTTCCCGTTCCAGTACCCGATGCTTTGTTTATTGACGTCACAAATTCCGGTGATCTGGACACGTTTGTCAGTTAAAAAATCGCTGAGGTCGTTCATTGCCTGGTTTCCGGAACCGATAAACATCAGGTTAACCCGGTCGGAGGGGGCCACATGTCCGTTTTTCCCGCGGGCGCAGGCTGAAATAATTGTTGGTACTGCTATTGCTCCGGCACCTATGGTGGAGGTGAGCTTAATAAAATTCCGTCGGTTCAGTTTCGTCATTTTATTTGGGTTTAGAAGTAAAGGCGGCTATTTAAGATTTGTTTTGGGTAAAAAACTACCTTACTAATGATTCGCTACTTGCTTCTGGCAACTGGCGGTTAGCTTGATTTCTGTTTACAGAGTGTCATTTATTCTTAACCATGAACCGGGAAAGATGATTTTATTCCTGTAAAGTTCTGCCAGCGGCCAGTTGCCTGATGCTTTAAATGCAATGGTCATAATACCAACACCAGTCGACAAAGAGCAACTTAAAAGAACACGATTAACTCCGCGGTTGCGGATCATTTGGTAACCTATTTTGCAGGTTGCAGACGAGCCAATGCGTATTCGGCCACATCCTTGAGGTTCTCATTTTTAACGAGTTCTTTGATCACCGGGATACTTAACTCAGAACCCATCCAGCTGAGTTCGCGAAGCAGTAATTTTTTCCCATCATCTGTAGCTTCTTTATTTTCAAGTACTTTGATCATCTCTTTTTCAAATCCCTGATAATCCGCAGGAGTTTTTGCCTCATGACGGATGCGGCTCTGCAAATCGGAAAAATACCGTGTACTTTTGGTAATATCGTATTGGGAAATTTTTGACAAATCATCTTCAAGTGTCAGTTCCCTGAAGTCAGGTCTTAGGGATGAACCGGCTGCGGTTGGGAAATCGTAGGGAATTTTCTGGGTCACTTTTCCTGAGGCAGCCCATTCAGCGCCGCGCTGGAAGGTGGTAATAAACCCAACGCATTCCATAGAAGGACCGCCGTCTTCATCAGGATGACCTAAAGTGGTATGAAAAATCCTCCCTTTCCCATAAGTGATTGCCATAAGCATTGGTTCGTCGCGACCCGTACCTCCACCGGTGGTATCTGAATAAGCGGTAGCGAGAATCTCCATGTTTTTGCCAGGCCCACGTAACTGGGCATATAGTTCATCTTTCCCGTGGATCCAGCGTTGAGGCAATCCTTTTGTAATGGGATGTTCCGTGTTCCGGGCCCTGACTTCAAATTCGTGCCTTTTGGCATGGGAGCCACCTCTTCCGGCACTTGGATCAATGATCAGGGAATCATGTTTAAAGTAAACATAGGGTCCGTCTTTTTCAGAACGGTTTCCCCAACCTCCCAGGCCGATCATCTGGTTATATTCCTTCCATTCGGGGAAAGAGTTATCCCCGGCATGGTAAACAACCACACCACCGCCGTTATTGACATACTCAACAAAGGCTGCCTTGGTTTTGTCGGGCCATGAATCTCCGTTATAGTCGATAACGACCACATTATATTTCGAAAAATCGGGGGTAAAAATACTCATGTCACCCCCTTTATCCGGAGATTTTGCAATATCCACAGTGAAAAGCCCTGTCTGCTCAAGCAATTGCTCGAGGATCGGGAAACTTGATTTCCAGTAATGGTTATTCTGGCCTGTGACAATCAGTGCTTTGTATGCTGTGCTTTTCTGGCACGCATTGAAAACAGTTAATAATCCGATACAAGCGAATATTAACAGATATTGTTTTTTCATTCTCGTTTCAAATTAAATGGTGGGTAAGCTCCAGGGTTGACGGTAGGGACGGCTTAATAAGCGACTTGCTGCAGGATTTCCAATAATTTCCTCTTTTACAGGATCCCATTGAATCTTTTGCCCGGTTGTCATCGCGATTTCGCCCAATAAAGCAACGGAAATGGCATGATAAGCCACCTGAACCGGCGCAATGGCCTCTTTTCGTGACCGAACGCAATCGACAAAGTTTTGCCAGTGGTTCTCACTTTTATAGATCTGAATTTCATTTGGACCAATCATCTCCTGGAGAATTTTAGGATCCGAAGCGACCAGCGTTTCTCCACGGTTTACATGAATCCATCCTTTTTCGCCATACCAGGTTGTCCCGGATCCTTTTTGGAGACGCCCTTCATTAGCGACTCTCATCTCGATGCCATTGGCATATTTGCACAGGAAATCGTATTCGACCGGAACATTGAAGATGCCATCTCTTGGATATACCCCTTCGCCTGAAATCTCGACTGGGCCAGTTCGTTCAAGGTCGGCGCCCCAGTTGGCAATATCGATGTGGTGTCCGGCCCAGTCGGTAAGCTGCCCGCCTGAGTAATCCAGGATCCAACGCCAGTCCCAGTGACTGACACCCCGGTAGGGAACTTTGAGTGCGGGACCGAGCCACATCTCCCAGTTGAGTTCGGCAGGGACCTCTTTAACTGGCGGGGTTCCGATCCCCCTGTTTCCGTTAGGTAAACCGACTTCAATATATTTTATTTTTCCGATTCTGCCATTTCTGACTAGTTCAACACCACGGTGAAAATTGGGTCTTGACCGTTGCCAGCTTCCTGTTTGCCAGATAATATTGTTCTTTTCAACTGATTTTACAATGGTCTGACCATCTTTTATGGTGCGGCAAATTGGTTTCTCGCCGTAGACATCTAATTTTTTGTTTGCAGCTGCACTGTAGATCAGTCCGTGCCAGTGGTCCGGTAGGGCAATCGATACGGCGTCCAATTTCTCTTTTTCAAGAAATTCACGATAGTCACCATAGACGCGGCAATCGTTGTTTTTGTTCGCCTTATCGGCTAAGCCTTTGGCATTTGCCGAATGTTTGGTATCCACATCACAAACTGCAACAAACTGTACCTGATTTTTGAGTTCCAGGAAGTCTCTCATGTTGCTGGTTCCCTGTGATCCAACACCGATGCCCCCCATTACAATCCTGTCACTGGGTGGAAGTTTTCCCCCCATGCCCATCGCAGTTGAAGGTATAATCTGTGGGAGGATCAGCGCTCCGGTTGCAACGGTAGCAGATCGTTTCAGAAAATCCCTTCGGTTAGATTTGTCAAACATTGTTGTAAAAATTAGTTGTTATTAAGAATCGTTTAGTTAAACATGTGCAGGTGTTCCGGGCAGGGGTGTATCGAATACCATATCCACCGGACCAAATTCGATTTTCCTGGGTCCAAGGTCCATATCCGATTTCATGATGGCGTCCCAGGTAATCATTTGTCCGGTGTAGGCTGCCGTGCGTCCCATGATTGCCGTGAGTGTTGATAGGGCAGTCCGTTCGGCTTCATTCACATATCTCCCGGTTCTGATGGCATGAACCAGGTGCATATGCTCCTGAACATAAGGGGAGATCTTTATGGTGTTCATGGTATTTCCGTTCTCGTCCTTAGGATATTCAAATTTCCACTTTACACTGCCATCGAGGTTCCAGATTGTATTTATGCAGTTGGTATACCCTTCGGTTCCATTGATCAATTCTCCGGTTCCGTTGGCACAGCTGTCCAATTCACGGCACATGCTATGGGAACTTACTCCGTTGCCGTAATCATAGTCAATGCTGAAAAAATCGTACTGATCACCGGTTACCCTGCGTGCACGACCCCCGTAACCGATCGCTTTTTCGGGGTGTTTCCCCATGAACCAGTTGATCACATCGATATTATGTACGTGTGTATCAAGAATATGATCACCGCATAGCCAACAGAAGTTATTCCAGTTCCGGATCATATATTCCATATCGTTCCATCCCTCTTCGCGCATGCGGAACCAAACATGTTCCTGGTTCCAGAATGCTTTTGCAGATACCAGTTTCCCGATAGCGCCATTGGCCACCTGTTTGTAGGTTTCGATATAATCTTCCTGGTGACGTCGCTGGGTCCCGGTGACAACGCAAAGCCCAAGCGCTTCGGCTTTTTTTGCCGTCGCGATCATCAGACGGGCGCCGACAGGGTCCACACACACCGGTTTTTCCAAAAAACAGTGTTTCTTATTTTTGACCGCCTCCAGAAAATGTTCGGGACGAAAATGGGGGGGAGTGGCACAGATCACGACATCAATTTCGGGCATAGCCATCAATTTCTTGTAGGCATCAAAACCAACAAAACAGTTTTCGGCGGGGATCGGGAGATTGAACGATTCAAATCTTTTCCGGCAATTATCAATTTTATCCTGAAATACATCGGCCAGTGCAATAATCTCCAGGTCGGGACCCGCACTGATAAAATTAATCGCAGCTCCGGTTCCGCGATTTCCTGCTCCAACAAGTCCGGCTTTAAGTTTCCTTCCTCTGGGTGCACCTTTGAGAATGGGGGGAAGTCCCAAAGCCGCATTGTCTAATTTTTTGGAACATGACGAGAGGATCGCACTCGCACCGGCAACACCGATTCCTGCCAGGACACCCGCCCCCAGGAATTTCCGTCTGTTGATATTTTTTGAATTGTTTTCCATATTATTTTTCATTTTTTCATTCTTCATTTTTCATTTTATGCTGTCAGCCTCGCAGACAACCCTGAACCCGTTGTCGATGCAGTCGGAATACCACCAGATACTCTTGGGCATCTGAGGGTCGGTTAGGAGCCAGGCCTGTGTTTTAGTGAAATCTCTGGCAGCACTTCTCACATCTTTGGCATCACTTTTAAACGATCCACCCCTGATTACATGTTCGGTTCCCGATTCGGGACCTTTGGGATTAACCACGAATGGTACTCCGGTTTTGTAGGCATCGGGCGAGTAAAAGTCGGAACAGAACTCGGCGATGTTTCCGGCCATATTTTTCAACCCGAACGGATTTGCTTTTACCGAGCCGGGATCCTGGGTCTTGGAAGCGCTGTTTACCAGGTACACAATATGCGAACTGATAGTCGTTGTATCGGGTCCAAAGATTTTCTTAAAGATCCCTTTTGAGGAGAATTTCTTCGGGTCACCTTCAAAGAAATAAGGAGTAGTCGTATTTCCGCGGCAGGCATATTCCCACTCGGCTTCGGTTGGGAGGCGATACTTTTTACCGGTGACTTTGGAGAGCCACTCGCAATAGGTATTTGCAGCACGCCAGGACATGGTAATCGCTGGTCTTGAACCTTTTCCCCATCCCTGATCGGGAGCTCCCCATGGAGGGGTAGGGCCTGTTACGGCATCCACATTCTTATTTACAATTATCTGTCCTTCAGTTCTTCCCTGGGAGGCTGTTGCCTGGAAGAACGCGAGATATTCGTTCCAGGAGACTTCAATTTTGCCCATCCAGAATTTCGAAACCTTTACTTTATGAACCGGACCTTCATCCGGTTTACGCAGTGGCTCATTATCCGGACTTCCCATATTGAATATTCCCTCTGGAATTGCCACCATGTCGAAGGCAACTGTGGTCCCGGGAATTTTTTCGGTGAAACTTTCAAATTTATCAACCTTGGTCGCACTTGTAAATTTTTCCTGGCTCAGGGCAGCGTCAACTCCGAAATTGGTATCGTGTTCGTGCTTGACATTTTTGTCGAAATGCCCGACGTTCAAGTGACAGTTGATACAATTAGGCTTGGGATCTTCTTTTGCGTTGATATAGGCCAGGTGGGCATTGCTCCCGTTTACCGATAAAGTTACGGGGAACAGATTGGAATGACATTTAATACACGATTTTTCGTAGGTAAAACCTTTTGCATTGTCAAGTAACTTCTTTGATTCCCAGTTTAATTTGGAACTATCCTTAAACAGATAGCCATATACATCAATTGCGCCATGTTTGGCTTTGGCGAGCAGGTATCCTTCACCCTTTGGAGGGAGGTGACACTCAACGCAATGGACAGATACGCCGGTTCTGTTATTGTGGTGAGGGCCGAGTTTCCAGGTCTGTTCTGCCCATGGATGAATATGGCACGACATGCAATAACTGTCAGAGGATGTGGTTGTTGATACTGTATTAAAGATGCCGATAACGACCAGGCACAGGAGTGCCCCGAAGGTCATTATCCAAATCCGGGCCTTTGATCCGTTGATCACCCGAAGAACAAAATTCTTAATATTCATTGGTTATAAGGGTTCAATCCAAAAACACAACAGCTGTTGTGCTGTTCTGTTGTGTTATGCATAATGTGTTTTATGGTCCGTACTTATATCAAATCAGAACTCAATTTTAGCGATAATTATAACGATATAGCTAATGCGCAAAATCCGTTCTGATCCGTTCTGTAAACATAGTCGTTTTTTTATTTCAGCCAACAAATAATTTTCATGTTATAAAACAGTAAAATTCAGGCCTGGAATCAGTGGGCAAGCAGCCAGTTTTCGGCGGCATCCATTTCTATTTCAAGCGGAACATCCAGTTTGACAGCACTTTCCATCTCCTCTTTTACAACTTCCTTTACCGCGTCGAGTTCTGTTTTCAAAACATCAAAGTTTAATTCGTCATGTACCTGTAGGATCATTTTTGATTGAAGACCTTTCTCTGCGAACCGTTTGTTGATGTTGATCATAGCCACCTTAATGATATCTGCCGCCGAACCCTGGATAGGGGCATTGATGGCATTCCGTTCGGCAAAGGCTCTGACTGCCGCATTGGCTGAATTGATGTCGCTGAGATATCTTCTCCGCCCCATAATCGTTTCGACATATCCCCTTTGGCGGGCCAGTACCAGCTGGCTATCCATATAATCCTTGACCATTGAAAAATTGGCAAAGTAGTCATCGATAAGCTGTTTGGCTTCTCCCCTGGGAATATTGAGCCGCTGTGAGAGGCCAAAGGCTGAAATGCCGTAAAGGATACCGAAGTTGGCTGTTTTTGCTTTCCGGCGCATCTCTGATGTGACTTCAATTATGGGCACTCCGAAAATTTTGGAAGCTGTAGCTGAATGGATATCCTCCCCATTCCGGAAAGCTTCGGTCATCACCCTGTCGTGCGAGACTGCAGCCATAATGCGGAGTTCGATCTGGGAATAGTCTGCGGAGAGAAAGATATGATCCTTATCACTGGGTATAAATGCCTTGCGTATCTCGCGTCCCGCTTCGTCCCTAATGGGGATATTCTGCAGATTCGGGTTGGTCGAGCTTAATCGTCCGGTAGCTGCAATAGTCTGATTGAATGAAGAGTGAATCTTCCCGGTTTGTGGATTGATTAGCTTGGGAAGTGCCTCGACATAGGTTGAAAGGAGTTTCTTCAGACCCCGGTGTTCCAGGATTTTTGCAATGATCGGGTGTTTATCCTGCAGGTTGACCAGGATCTCCTCACCCGTGGAGTATTGTTTGGTCTTCGTTTTCTTTGCTTTCGGATCGAGATTTAGCTTTTCGAACAGGATATATCCCAGCTGTTTTGGGGATGAAATGTTGAAATGTTCGCCGGCCATTTCGATGATGCTGTTTTCGAGTTCAATGATCTGTTCGCGCAGGACCACCGCATAATCGTCAAGCACTTTGGGATCAATTTTCAATCCGGAGAGTTCCATTTGAACCAACACCTTTAAAAGCGGCATTTCAACCTGGGTGAAAAGATTTTTTACTTCGGCCTTAATCATCTCCTGGTCAAGCAACTCTTTGAGCTGGAAGGTAATGTCAGCATCCTCGCAGGCATATTCCTTGATCTGTTCAAGATCGACCTGGCGCATGGTGAGCTGGTTTTTCCCCCGTTTGCCGATGAGTTCCTCGGTTGCCACTTTTTTATAACCCAGGTAGATTTCGCTCAGGTAATCCAGGTTATGCCGAAGATCGGGTTGTATCAGGTAATGGGCCACCATGGTGTCGAAATAATCCCCTTTAATTTCAAGGTCATATCGCGAAAGGATGAGGATATCGAATTTCATATTCTGGCCGATCTTTAGAATAGCTTCATTTGCAAAGACCGGTTTAAATTCCTGAACAAGAGCCAGCGCCTTTTTGCGGTCAGCCTGAACCGGGACAAAATAGGCTTCCCCTGGTTTGAAAGAGAATGATAATCCGACCAGCTGATCGGACTGAGTGTCGAGACCCGTGGTTTCCGTATCAAAACAAAACGCCTTCTGTTCTCCTAACTGATTGATGAGCTTTTTTATTTTTTCTTCCGTATCAGCAAGAATATAGTTGTGTGTCACCGACTTGATGTCGGTATGAACTCCTGGTGCTTCAGTCTGGGTTTGTTCTCCCATACTGAAAAGAGACCCTTGTTCAAAAGCCGGGGGTGGCTCAACAATTTTATTTTTAGGGGGTAATATTTTCTCTGCGAGTGTCCTGAATTCAAGTTCGAGGAAAATATCCCGCAAATGGTTATAGTCAGGTGTGGAGAGCGTCAGTTTCTCCTGGTTGAATTCAACAGGGACATCCAGGATGATTTCCGCCAGTTTGCGCGACATCCGGACCTGTTCCTCAAATTGCTCCAGACTCTCCTTCTGTTTTCCCTTCAGCTTGTCAATATTCTGATAGACTCCATCGACACTTCCAAATTCACCCACGAGTTTCATTGCAGTTTTGGGGCCTATTCCGGGACAACCCGGGATGTTATCGGCGGTATCACCCATCAGTCCGAGCACATCAATGACCTGCAAAGGATTGCTGATCTGAAAATTCTCACAAACCTGCTCAATCCCCAGGATCTCCATCTCATTTCCCATTCGTTTTGGTTTATACATGAAGATATTTTCCGAAACCAGCTGGGCATAATCCTTATCGGGAGTTACCATAAAAACCTGGAAACCGGCTCTTTCAGCGGTTTTGGCCAGGGTTCCGATTACATCATCTGCTTCGAAACCCTCTTTTTCAAGAACAGGGATTTGATATCCTTTGATAATCTCACGGATGTAAGGGATTGATTTCCGGATATCTTCGGGCATTTCATCGCGGTGAGCCTTATATTCGGGGAACATATCATGCCGGAATGTTGGCCCTTTCATATCGAAGGCGATCGCAATATGGGTAGGTTTTTCTTTTTTCAGGATCTCTTCCAGGGTATTTACAAACCCCAGCATCGTTGAGGTGTTGAGCCCTTTGGAGTTGACGCGGGGTGCATTGATGAATGCGAAATAGGAGCGATAAATTAATGCGTAAGCATCAAGTAGAAACAATCGGTTCATAACAGCCAGAGATTAAATCGGAATCAAAACTACGTAAATTATTGTTTACCTTTGGCGGATTAAAGAAAAGAGAAAGGATATAAATATTCAGCATGTCATCTAAAGACCAGATTATAGCGCCAATTCGGGAGGAGCTGATTCACTTTGAGCCGTATTTCAAAAAAGCGACGAAAAGTGATTTGCCGCTTTTAAGTAATGTGATCAATTATATTCTGCGTCGTAAAGGGAAGCAGATGCGTCCAATGCTGGTTTTCCTTGCCGCAAAGTTGAACGGGGATTTCAATGAAAGGACTTTTCATGCCGCGTTGACCATTGAGTTACTTCACACGGCCACGCTTGTTCACGATGATGTAGTTGACGATTCCTATCAGCGGCGCGGTTTTTTCTCGGTGAATGCTGTCTGGAAAAATAAGATTGCGGTGCTGGTGGGTGATTTTATTCTGGCCAAGGGGATGCTCTGGTCAATCGATCATAAAGATTACGATATTCTTGGCCATATCAGTACGGCAGTAAAGGATATGAGTGAGGGTGAGATCCTGCAGATTGAGAAGGCGCGGAAACTCGATATTACGGAGACCGTTTATTTTGAGATTATCCGAAAGAAAACGGCCTCCTTACTTGCTACGAGTGCAGCTGTCGGAACATGCTCAGTAACTACAGATATTGAGGTAATTGAACAGATGCGGCTTTTCGGTGAATATGCCGGGATGGCTTTTCAGATCAAGGATGATCTTTTTGACTATCAAAAATCGAATGTGATCGGGAAACCCACCGGGAATGATCTGCGTGAAAAGAAAATAACCCTTCCTTTGATTCATGCCCTGAACCAGGTTGGAAGCAGTGAAAAATCGCGGATCCTTAAAATTGTCAGGAAACGAACCAAAACATCGGCTGATCTCCGGGAAGTCCGTGATTTTGTGGAAGCACAGGGTGGCTTCACCTATGCAGAAACCGTGATGCATGAATATGTTGAAAAAGCGATCGGTCAGTTGGCAAACTATCCCGAATCGGAAGTTAAAACTGCGCTGATCGGCTATGTCAATTACATCTCTTCGAGGATCAGTTAACTTTAAAAATAGACGACACTCTCTCCGGATATTGAAGTGAGCAGGTTATTTGCCAACCGGCTTGCTCCGATTCGGAATAGCCTGTTATTCAGCCATTCATCCCCCAGAACTTCTTGAACAATAGCGATATATTTCAGTGCATCTGAGGTTTCCGCAATTCCACCTGCGGCCTTAAATCCAACTTTGAGATTCGTTTTTTCGTAATAGCTTTTAATGGCCTGGCACATCACCCAGGCAGCCTCAGGTGTAGCGGCAGGTTCCAGTTTTCCGGTTGAGGTTTTGATAAAGTCGGCACCACCCTCCATCGCCAGAAAGGATGCTTTCCAGATTTCGGAATAGCTCTTTAATGCTCCGGTCTCCAGGATTACCTTCAGACGGGCGTTGTCACACCCCTTCTTCAACGTTGAGATTTCCCGAATTGCAGAACTGTAATCTCCGGAAAGAAACTGGCCCAAATTAAGTACAATATCAATTTCGTCGGCTCCGTGACCTACAGCCCTAATGGTTTCCAATACCTTGACATCCAGAAAGGTTTGAGAAGCGGGGAATCCGGCCGATACAGAGGCGATACTGACTCCCGGCGCCCGAAGTGATTTTTTCACCGGTTCTACCAGGGTCGGATAGACGCATATTGCTGCAACAGCGGGTAATCCGGGAAAACGTTCAGAAAAGAGGGAGACTTTAAGTGCGAACTTTTCACCCTGGGCCGGAGTGTCTGTTGAGTTGAGGGTGGTCAAATCAATGCACGAGAGAGCCAGTTCGTAGTATTTTTGACTACCAAGGTTTTCAGATTTTTGAATGATCTCTGATACTGTTCCTGATACTTCTTCGTTAGAGAAGGTCTTATCTATTGTTTCAAAAAGTAGTTTCATTATTAATGTTATAAATGGTATGCTGAGAATGTTTGAATAATTGGCATAGCCAGTAAGGAGTGAAAAAATTGCAGTTCCGGCAATTCAGAAGGATAACCATTACATTATTACCTCATATTGAACCCTTTCTGGGTTCGGGTTTTGTTTCTTCCTCCCCCCAATTTTATTGGGGGTTATTCATATAAAATCCCTTCAGGATTTCGACAGAAAAAAATGCAAATACTCCTTATATTCAGCTGGTTAACTTCTCATTATTGAAATGTCGGAACTGGTCGCGTTCGGTTTTCTTCTCCATATTTTTTGAAAAGGCTTCAGTCAGGTCAACCCCGGTCTGATTGGCCAGGCAAATGAGTACCCACAGGACATCAGCCAGTTCGTCGGCCAGATTAACTTCTGACTCCCCCTTTTTTGAGGATTGGTCTCCATATTTCCGGGCAATGATCCGCGCAACTTCGCCAACCTCCTCGGCAAGGATCGCCATGTTGGTTAATTCGCTGAAATAGCGAACTCCATACTTTGTAATCCATTCATGAACTTCAGCCTGGGCTTTTCTGATTGTAATATCCTCTGTCATAATTCTTTGTTTTTGGAATCGATCATAATTGTCACGGGGCCGTCATTAATCAGATGCACCATCATCATGGCACCAAATTCGCCCGTCTGAACTTCCTTACCCAGGCTTTCCGATAGCAGTTGTACAAAGTTCCGGTAAAGCGGAATGGCTAATCCAGGCGGGGCGGCATTGATGTAAGAGGGACGATTTCCCTTTTTGGTCTTGGCGTGAAGGGTGAACTGGCTTACGGCAAGGATCTCTCCGTCAATATCTTTCACTGAAAGATTCATCACGCCGTTAAGATCATCAAAAATGCGCAGCTGGATAATTTTTTTAACGATCCAACTGAGATCTTCGGGTGTATCTTCACTTTCGAAACCTGCAAGGACCAGTAGCCCCTGCTGAATGGACGATTTTAGCGCATGATCAATGGTCACTGAAGCTTCCGACACGCGTTGAATAACAATTCTCATAAACCTGTTTTGGAATCCAAGTTAATCGATTTTGATCAAAAATAAGGGGAGCATGAATAATTGCCCCCCTTTAATTAATTATGCATTAGTAAATTATGAGAGAGCGGCAATTCCTGAGCCAATCATATTGGCACTCTCAATCTCTGCAATATTTACTTTTATTTTTTTGTGTCCCATTTCGCTGAGCAAATCTTTCAGAGTGTTTTTTACAACCTTATTATAGTCTTTGCTGCCGGCAACTTCACTCCAGAAGAGACTACCTTCAGCGGTAATCCTCACTTTGCGGATTGATTTGTCGTGGGTAGCCAAAAGATCAATTAATCCGGCAAGGGATGCGGCCACTAATTTTGCCGACCTTTTATAGATTGCCTTTGCAACTTTTACATGTTTCTTCTTGTGCTGATCCGCATTGTTAATGATGTCTGTCAGGGCTTTCCCATCAGTTTGGTCATCAAATCCGTCTTCAGGGAAAACCTCCCTGAGGAGTTGTCCGATGTACATTCCGGAGACCGCTTTCTCAAAGCGTTGTGCCCCTTTATTATCCGATTTTTCATCCACCAGGTCATCATATTTGGTCAGATGCGGGGGATTGAAATTTCCCGATTCAAGATTTACCGGAGTGAGACCCTGCCAATTGAGATCCGGGTTGATTTTAGGAATCCGTTCAGCATTTACAAATGCGGCCATATTGGTCCCGGTGCCGACGATCAGTCCGATATAGGCATCAAAATCAGGATCTGTTAAACCGGCAAACAGTGAGGCAACGGTGTCGTTGATCACTTTTATCCCGGTGAATTCGGCTTTCCCGGTCTTGTTTAGCTGATCGAGAAGGGGCTTTCCGACCGGATTGCCAAGCATCCCTTTAATGTCAAGTCCTTTGGTCCATTTGATCAGCTCTGCATCACCGTTGGGTAAACATTCTGCAGGATATGAAAAGCAATATCCAATCGGGGCTTTTTCGGGTAGATCAATCTGATCGACAAATTCGGATTGTTTGATCAAAAGATCATCGATGGAAAATCCTTTGGTTGTAGTAGCTGAAAGTTCTGTACCGCCGGCTTTTTTTGGGGTAATATTGGCAATTCCGCCGGCAAAACTAATTACTGCAGCCCTGTAATTTGTTCCACCCCAGTCCAAAACTACTGCCTGACCTTCTGCACCACATGAAAGCGGATGAATGTAAGTCGGTATACTTTTGACTTCAGTGTTATCATTCTTTAGTCCGTTGTTAATTTTATCTTCGAGATTGAGGGCAATCTCTTTCAATTGTGAGGTTTTGACTCTGAATTCGTTTTTTTTCATCCGTTTATAATTTGTTTTTTAATTGCCGGATGGAACTCGCATGTGAGATATTCATCCGTATTTGTGTTAACCGAACATGCTGGTTTCCTCTTATGGAGATTTAATTTTGTGTTCAGTCAAAGATATTAAAAAGAAACGAAAGGTGTACTTATTTATTACTGTTGTTTAGGATGGTTTGCCAGGCTTCGAGTTTCGATTCCCATCTTACGGCATGTGCCGGACTTGTCGATGGGAGGGTATGGTTCGGAAGGTTAATATCCGGAAAGTATTTCCTGAAATATCCGGCAGCCCCTTTGCCGTTGAAAAAGATTTCTGAAATGTTTTGATGATGCAGCAGAAACTGGTGAAGATCGTTGGGTTCCTCTTTTCGGATATCGGTATCCAGGCTTGAGGGTCTTGTGCAGGTTTTCAGGACATCCCAGAGGGCGACCTTGTTTTGAAGCAACATCCCTTTTCTTTCTTCGTAATTGGCCGAAAAAGGGTGAGCAAACAATGCAAACAGGATTTTCCAAAAAGCATTCTGAGGGTGGGCATAATAGGCCTCCCTTCTGAGCGACTCTTTACCCGGCATAGTGCCTAAAATCAGCACTTTACTTTGCAAATCAGCAACAGGAGGAAATGAAAAGACGGGTGAATTGTTCAAATCAGAAACTTTCATTGATTAATTGCGGGAATTGGATGTCAGGCTACCCGGCAACGTCAAAGATACAGTATTGTCGGAAAAGATAATGGACGAAATCATCAGAACCTCCTGATTTTATTTAAATTTGCATCATATTAGGGATAAAATGGAACAATATTCGACACGACAAAATAAAATAGGCAGGTTGATTCAGAAGGAGTTGAGTGAACTTTTGAGGCGCGATACACAGGTTTTGGCCAAAGGACGGATCCTCTCTCTGACCACTGTCAGGGTAACACGTGACATATCGCTGGCGAGATGTTACCTTAGCATTTTCCCCTCAGGAGGAGCGGAAGAGGTTCTCAATGATATTAAACTGCATAAAGGTAAATTGAGGGGAGAACTGGGAAATATAGTCCGTTTTCAATTGAGACATGTTCCTGAGCTGGAATTCTTCCTGGATGACAGCCTTGATTATATTGAAAAGATTGATAAGCTTTTACATTAAAACTAAACCGGCTAACTGATAAGTTATTGCATAAGTAAAGTTCGTTATGGAGTACGATCCGATTAAAAGGCGACTTGGAACTGTGTTCAACCGCACCCCATTTTTGCGAAAACTTTTTTATACCCTGCTCGACCTGCTCCTGCTTCGGGCATGGCATGTTTATAAAGAGTTGAAGCAACTTAAACGAAATATTCCTTCGGGGAATATCAGGATCCTGGATGCCGGTTCAGGGTTTGGCCAGTACACCTATCGCTTAAGCCGGATTTTCAATAATTCGAATATTAAGGGGGTTGATGTCAAGGAGGAGCAGATTGGAGATTGCAACCGGTTTTTTACCACGATTGGAATCCATGAAAAAGTTACCTTTGAAATTGCCGATCTTACCAGCTTCAATGAGCCTTACGGATATGATTTGATTCTTTCGGTCGATGTGATGGAACATATCGAAGAGGATGAACTGGTTTTTCAAAATTTTTATAAATCGCTGCGTAACAATGGGATGCTGTTGATCTCGACCCCTTCCGATCAGGGGGGTTCCGATACGCATGAACATGATCATGATTCGGTAACCGGGTTTATTGACGAACATGTCCGTGACGGATACGGATTGAGGGATATCAGTGAGAAGTTGCACCGGGCCGGTTTCACGGAGATTGAGGCCCGTTATACCTACGGCCCGGTTGGATCTTTATCATGGAAGTTATCGATGAAATTTCCAATTTTGATGTTGGGCAAATCGAAAGCTTTTTTTATCCTCTTCCCTTTTTATTACCTGGTAACTTTTCCATTTTGCGCCATTTTTAATGCGATTGATGTCAATTCAAAACACGAAACCGGCACAGGTTTACTGGTAAAAGCCTACAAAAAGTGATTCATAATCAATTCAAAACTTGAACCTATCGTTTTACATTGCCAAAAGGTACCTCTTTTCAAAAAAGAGAACAAACCTGATCAACATCATCTCGGCAATTTCGGTGGCCGGTATGACGATAGGGACGATCGGACTAATTATCGGATTGTCAGCATTTAACGGTTTCGATAGTTTGATCAAATCCCTTTTTTCTTCCTTTGACGCTGATCTGAAAATTACCCTTGCCGAAGGGAAAAGCTTTAATGCAGCCGATCCGGTTTTGAGTAGTATCCGAAATCAACAGGATGTGTTGTATTACGCTGAGATTGTTGAAGATAATGCGTTGTTGCGCTACGAGAACCGACAGGTCCTGGCTACGATTAAGGGGGTAAGCGACGATTTTACGAAGATGACAGGACTCGACACCATGATTGTCGAAGGGAAATTCAAGCTGACAGACGGAAATAAACAATTTGCAGTTATCGGACAGGGTGTTTCCTATTTTCTCTCGGCAGGCCTCAAACAACAGAATCCGATTAACATTTATGTCCCTCAGAAGGGTAGAAAATCGGGATCATCCCTCGAAGGAAGTTTCAACCAGGGTTTTATCTATCTGGCAGGTGTGTTTTCGGTACAGCAGGAACTTGATTCCAAATACATGATTGTACCCATCTCATTTGCGCGTGACATCTTTGACATGAAGGGGAAGGTAAATTCGATTGAGTTAAAATTAAAGACAGGTGCTGATGTGAATGAGGTCCGCGAAGCGATATCCGCGAAATTGGGAAGCCGCTTTATCGTGAAAACCCGCTATCAGCAACACGACTACCTTTATAAGACCATGCAGGGTGAAAAGTACGCCGTTTACCTGATCCTGATTCTTATCCTTGTCATTGCTTCATTTAATATTGTGGGTTCACTGACCATGCTAATTATTGACAAAAAAGAGGATATTGCGATTTTACAAAGCATGGGGGCCGGTAAAGTATTGATTCGTAATATATTCCTCTTTGAAGGGTGGTCAATCTCTCTCCTCGGTGCATTGATAGGAACAGTGCTTGGAATCGCAATTTGCCAGGCCCAGATCACCTATGGATTTGTTAAACTTCAAGGTGGAGGGTCGTTTATTATTGATTCCTATCCGATGAAAATTATCCCGCTGGATATTCTGCTGATATTTTGTTCCGTCGTTTTGATCGGATTCCTGGCAGCCTGGTTACCGGTCAAGTATATCTCGGGGAAATTTCTACAGGATGAAGTCCATTGAGGTGGGATGATCCGGACAAATATTGCCAGGAAAGGTGTAATTTATTCCTGTTCCACGAACTGAAAACCAATTCCGCGTACAGTCTCCAGAAAATCACCTTCAATAAACTCAGAGAGTTTTTTACGCAGATTTTTAATATGGACATCAATATAGTTGGAGTTGTAATTTTCTTCAATAATATCTCCCCAGATGTGTTCAGAAATCTGAAGACGCGTTACCACCCTGTTTTTATTCAGGATCAGAAAGCTCAGGATATCATACTCCTTACGGGTTAAGGTGATCAGATTTCCGCCTGATGAAACTAGCCTTTTATCCAGATCAATTTCCAGCTTATTGATTTGCAATATATTAGCCCTGATTCCGTGCTTGCGTCTCATCACAGCCATGATGCGCGACTTTAATTCCAGTAACGAAAAGGGTTTCGGCAGATAATCGTCAGCTCCGACGTTAAGTCCCTTAATCCGATCTTCCAGAGCGCTTCTGGCTGATAAAATGATCACGGCAGTATTGCTGTTGTTTTTGATCGATTCTTTTAACAAATCGATCCCGTCATAATCGGGCAATCCTAAATCCAGAAGGAGAAGATCGTAATCGTTAGAGAATAGTTTATCGGATGCAATCATGCCTGTATGCGCTTCGTCACATATAAATCCCTCTTTCTCAAGATAATTTCTCACCTCAGTGGCTAGCGGTATCTCATCCTCAACAATTAAAACATGTATCATTCAAAAATTTTTGGAAATTTTATGGATCAAACCTAATTGAAAAAATTGAGATCACACAATATTTTCAATATCCTTATCGTAATTTTATAGATGCATTGACAAAAGTGTACTTTTGGCTAAACAGAAAGAGAAATTTCGGCAATAGCCCATTATTTTGATAATAAGATTCACCCAAGTAATAGAATGATCATTAGATACCATTTATTATGATGAGACTTGAACTAAAACTGGCCCTGATTGGGGCTCTTTCCAAAATAGTAATATTCTTTATATTATTTATTTTGATGCAGCAGGTGATTGATAGACAGGCATTAAGGGTGACTGATCGGGATCTGGTTAAGATGAAGGACAAAACCATGACCATTGTTGACAAGATCGGGATCAATTCGTTCCTGAATATTTCAAGAGACAGTGTTTATGCCAGTTACAATATGCTCAAGGACGAATATATTACCATAGATGTTGATACTCAAAAGGTTACTGGAGCGATTGTATTCTCGAATGAAGCGAGGGAAATTGAGGATGAGGATTTTGATTTCAGAATCCTCAACTATGGATTTGAAATCAACAATCAGCACTATATGCTCGAGATCGGCAAAAACATACAGCTGATCAACTCGCTGAACAAGACCATGAAAAATATTTCCATTACGATCATCCTGATCGTTCTGATGATCACCATAATATTTGACGTGGGGATAAACAAATATCTTCTGAACCCGCTTAATAAGATGATCATTCGGAAATTGAAAACAATTACCAATCCTGAGACCTTTGATTATTCGGAACTGCACAGTTCGACGTCCGATTTTGTATATCTCAATAATGCGCTCAACGAGTTGATGCACAAGGTGACGACTATTCTGAAGAACCAGCAGAAATTTACAGCCGATGTCTCTCATGAACTTTTTACTCCGATATCTATCATGCAGAGTAAACTTGAGAATCTGTTAACCTCCGGCAATTTAACCGAACAATTTGCCACGAGTGTGATGGATCAGCAGAATCATTTGAACCGGTTACAGCAAATTATCAAGGCCCTGCTATTGATTGCACGCATCGAGAATGATCAGTTTTCAAAGAATGAAACCATTATTGTCAGGGAACTCGTCGAGGAGATAATCCTTAACATTGAAGATCGCGCAGAGATGAAAAACATCACAATCCATAATCTGGTCCATCCAAATGATAAACTGTCAAATATTAATAAATCGCTGATATACATACTTTTATTTAATCTTGTCTCGAATGCCATAAAATATAACAGAGATGGCGGATGGATCAGGGTTGCCAGTTTTGAAACCGGAAACAAATATTGTATTGAGGTGATTGACAATGGAATAGGAATTGATCATGATCAGATCTCGAACATTTTTAACCGGTTCAAAAGGGCTGATCCCACCTCAGGCGAAGGGTACGGATTAGGGCTATCCATTGTGAGCAGTATCGTGAGTTTTCATAATGGCTCCATTGAGGTGCAATCGGTAAAAGGGGAGGGATCAACGTTTAAAATTCAATTCCCGTTAAAGAACGTTAATTTTATTACTACAGGTTAATTCTTCACGATTCCTTCATTAGGGGAGACCTACCTTTGAGTCATAAACATTAAAATAAAAATTCAATTATGAAAAAGTTAATTCTCTTATTAAGTTTTGTTTTTGCTCTTGGTCTGATCTCTGTAAATGCACAGGATGCACCTAAGAAAGTGGTTAAGAAAACTCCTGCCAAGACTGAGAAGGTCGCAAAACCTGCTGCAAAGCCAGCAAAGAAAGCTCCTGCAAAAGCAGTAAAGCCAGCAAAGAAAGCTCCTAAAAAAGTAGCCGCTACAGCTCCTGCAAAATAAGCAACAACACGCTACTCTTACATTAAAAAAACCGCGGATTGATTTCTGCGGTTTTTTTAATATTTAAGGAATCTGGTTAAAGTGTCATGAAAAAATTCTTTTACCTAACCTCCGAACCCTCTTCCGTTTTGGCTGCAGGGGTTACGAAGATCAGGGAGCCATCTTTATTCTCAGCCATAAGAATCATCCCCTGTGACTCAATTCCCTTTAAGATTTTGGGCGCCAGATTCACTAAGATCGAAACTTGCTGTCCGATAATTTTTTCAGGTTCGAAATATTCGGCAATTCCCGAAACCACCGTCCGCTTATCTATCCCAGTATCAATGGTAAGTTTCAGCAGTTTCTTGGTTTTGGCCACTTTTTCTGCAGCCAGGATGGTTCCAATGCGGATATCCAATTTCGAAAAATCTTCGTATTCGATGTTACTCTTGGCAGGGTTTACCTTGACTTGTCCAAGTTCATTTATTTTCTTGGTAGCAAGAAGTTTATCCACCTGTGCCTGAATCGCCTCGTCTTCGATCTTTTCGAAGAGCAGTTCCGGTGTATTGATCTTATGACCTGTAACGATAAGGTCGGTCCGTCCGAGGTCACTCCATGTCATTTTATTCAGATTCATGAATCCCCGCAGTTTATCGGAGGTGAACGGGAGAAAAGGTTCAAAAACGATTGTCAGGTTGGCCGTGATCTGGAGTGCGGTGTTTAAAATGGTTTTTACCCGTTCCGGATCGTTCTTCACCACTTTCCAGGGTTCCATATCGGCGAGGTATTTATTTCCAAGCCGGGCCATCTCCATGGCATTTTTAAGTGCTTCGCGGAAGTGAAACGTTTCAATTGACTTTGAGACCTCAGTTTTCAAGGCTGCAATTGAGGCAAGTGTTTGTTGGTCATAATCAGTCAGTTTGCCTGCTTCAGGAACCTCGCCGCTGTAGTACTTATCTGTCAGAACCAGCGTCCTGTTCACAAAATTACCGAAGATAGCCACCAATTCGCTGTTGTTCCGGGTCTGGAAATCCTTCCAGGTAAAATCATTATCCTTGGTTTCAGGCGCATTGGCGGTCAGGGTATATTTTAGAACATCCTCCTTTCCGGGGAAATCCTCCAGATATTCGTGCAACCACACCGCCCAGTTTCTGGAGGTTGAAATCTTGTCCCCTTCAAGGTTGAGGAACTCATTTGCCGGAACATTTTCCGGTAAAATATAGGATCCTTCAGCCTTAAGGACTACCGGAAATATAATGCAATGAAAAACAATGTTATCTTTTCCGATAAAATGGACCATTTTAGTTTCCGGATCTTTCCACCATTTGGCCCAATCCGGCGTCAGTTCCTTGGTGGCTGATATGTAGCCAATCGGGGCATCGAACCAGACATATAATACTTTTCCTTCAGCACCTTCAACCGGCACCGGAATACCCCAGTCGAGATCACGCGTCACTGCACGGGGATTCAATCCTCCGTCGAGCCACGATTTGCATTGTCCGTAGACATTGGGTTTCCACTCTTTATGCCCCTCTAAAATCCATTCACGAAGCCAGGGTTCATATTGGTCGAGCGGCAGGAACCAGTGTTTGGTCTGCTTCATCACCGGCATATTTCCACTCAGTACCGATTTGGGATCAATCAGGTCGGTGGCGTTGAGTGTACTTCCGCAACTCTCGCATTGATCGCCATATGCTTTTTCAAAATTGCATTTCGGACAGGTCCCTGTAATATAACGGTCAGCCAAAAACTGGTTGGCCTCTTCGTCGTAAAACTGTTCGGAGGTTTGTTCGATAAAAGCCCCTTTGTCGTACAGCGTTTTAAAGATTTCGGAGGCAGTTTCATGGTGGATCTTCGAACTTGTGCGGGAATAAACATCGAATGAAATTCCAAATTTCTGAAATGACTCTTTGATCATTCCATGGTACTTATCGACAACATCCTGAGGAGTAATTCCCTCTTTTTTAGCTTTTAAGGTAATCGGGACACCGTGTTCATCCGAACCGCCGATAAAGGCAACCTCCTCACCGTTTAATCGCAGGTAGCGGGCATAAATATCTGCCGGAACATACACTCCTGCCAGATGGCCGATGTGAACTGGACCATTCGCGTAAGGTAAAGCCGAGGTAATCAGCGTTCGTTTAAAATTCTTCATCGAATGAAATCTATTTTAAATTGTTGTATCGGGAATTGAGGTGCAAAGATAATACTATCAGACACAAGTTTCAAAAAACATTCTTACCTTTACCTTTGGACTAAGAACACTTAGGTCTGAACCAAACCCATAAAGCTTGCTTATGTCTGCGATTTTCAAGCCGAAGATACGGATTCATACCATTCTCCTTCTTTTGTGCGGGATGATTTCCAGCTTCTCATTTTCTGCAAGACCCATCCTGGGTAATCCTTTGGGTAAAGATCTTATCAAAGTGATCCTGTTCAGCGGGAAAAACAACCATGAATGGCAGAAGACTACTCCTTTGTTAATCAGGATATTCAGGGATTCAAAACGGTTTAATGTCTCCGTCACCGAAAGGCCCGATACCTTGAGCTATATAACATTGAAGAAATACCAGCTTATCATCAGTAACTGGAATACCTGGCCTGACAACAAAATCAGGATGAGCAGGCAATGGGAGGATGATTTTGAAAGATATGTTAGTGAAGGCGGGGGAGTGCTCACTTTCCATGCAGGAGCATCTTCGTTTTATGATTGGGAGGCATATCACCGGATAGGAATCGGAAGGTGGGGAAAGGAGACCAGGCATGGTCATCGCACAAAAGGTCATGTTTACGGATTCGATCAGAATCATCCGGTAACCAGGGGGATGGGGGATTTTTATATCATGGATGAGATTTGGGAGAAGAGCGATATCTTCCCCGGTTCGATACCCATTGGTTCGGTATCGGCGAAAGATGAGAAGGATGGTCATCTGATCGATTTCCCGAATGTGTTTGCCGGCCAAAACGGGAAGGGAAGATGTTTTTTTACGGCACTTGGACATGATGAACGGGCACTTTTAAATTCAGGTTTACAAACGCTTCTGCTCCGTGCAGGAGAGTGGTGTGCCGGAAAAGAGGTAACCATTGAGGTTCCTGATCCTTTGAAGATCCGGAAGGATATTTTGAAAGATCGGTTCATGTGGCATCAAAGCGATACCACATTAACCTTAAAAAATCATTCAGAGGTGGTCTGGCAATTCAATTATAACGACCGGTTCGGGAAAACCTATTTTCATCCGCTTAATGTGGGTCGTTCCACCCTCTCCTGCGTTTCTCCTCCTGACCATCCCTGGCATCTTGGATTATGGTTTTCGTGGAAATTTATAAACGGAATCAATTACTGGGAATACCTGAAGAATTTCAGTTCTTCGGAGACGGGGTTTAAATCAGAGGGAGTCACAACAGTTGACTGGAAAAAGATTACGCTAAACTCCGATTTCTCTTCGGTTATCCACCTGAATTTGCTTTATCATCCCATTGGTGGAAAAACGGTTCTTGCGGAAGAGAGGAGCTTTCATATCTCCAGACCTTCGGTCGACGGCAGTTATTATATTGATGAAGATCATTTGTTCAAGGCACTGACGGACAGTGTGCTGCTGGATCGAACGCCAATTAAAGGCGAACCCGGCGGACAGTCATGGGGCGGCTATTCGGGATTGTCAATCCGTTTTAACGAGGATTTTACCGCTCCTGAAATTATTTCTCCGGCGGATAGTGCCGGCCTTGGAAAGGGGATCTGGCTCTACATGGGGTTTAATGACCTTACCGGAGGAAGAGCCGGGATGTTGATTTTAAATCGTTCGGAGTACACCCCAAAATCTGCAAGGTGGTATGTGATTAATGATCCGCAGGTGCCATTTTATTATTTCAGTCCTGCTGTGCTGTTTGACCATAACATTGTTCTGAAAAAGGGGGAGTCGCTTCGTTTGAAATACCGGATCTGGATGTTGCCGGGGTCGGTGACAAAGGGAGTATTACAGGAAAAACAGGATCAGTATTTAAATCAATAATATCAAAATGACATGAAAAACAATGAGTTAAAAAGCAATGGGATTTCCCGGAGGGATTTTGTTCAGCGTTCAGTAAAGGGGGCGATCGGAGCTGCTGTGCTTCCCACAATCCTCGGCTCATGCTCAAACTGGAAAGGGGCAAATGACCGCCTGGTTGTGGGCCATATCGGAGTGGGTTCGCGCGGAACCGATGAGCTGATGTCGTATTTCCTCCCGTTGAGGGAAGCGATGAATATAGCGGTCTGCGATACCTTTAAGAGTCGCCGTGAAAATACTGCGAATAAGATCAATCAATTCTATAAAGAGAACAACTTCACCTCCAGCAGGTGTGTTACTTACCTGGATATGGATGAGATGCTTCAGCGAAAAGATATTGACGTGGTTCACATCACGATTCCCGATCACTGGCATTTGCTGGCGGCCATTAAAGCAGCAAGGGCCGGGAAACATATTATGCTCGCCAAACCACTTGGATTGAGTTATCCGCAAAATCTGATGCTGGCGAAAGAGTTGAAAGAGCACCAGGTAAAATTTCATTACGGAACGCAACAGCGCACCTGTGAACATATGAAACTGGGCTACGATCTGATTCGTGACGGGGCTATCGGCGAAGTCGGTCGGGTTGATGTCTGGGCCCCGGGCAAAAACGATGTTCCCGTTCCGGTTTGCAACGAAGTCCCTGTTCCTGCAGATTTTGATTTTGAACGTTGGAGCGGTCCTGCCCCTATGCGCCCATATTGCCCTGACCGCGTGACCAACAACAGTTCGTGGTTTAATAACGATTACAGCATCGGCTTCTTGGCGGGATGGGGAGCCCATCCTTTGGATATTCTGGTCTGGATCTTAAAGGATAAGGTGAACGGAAATTACAGCTGCGAAGGAACAGGACAATACTGGCCTGCAGGTGGCTTGTACAATAATATTTTATCCTGGGATGTCAGGTGCAGGTATGAGCGTGGTGTTGAACTTCATTTTGCGAGCAGCGATGTTGCAGGAGCGAAGATGCTCGACCACCGTACCCTGAAGGAATCCAACGGAACCACTTTTTACGGAACAAAAGGGTGGATCTCGCTTAGCCGGTCCTCTGCGCAGTCAGATATCCCTGAGATCAACCAGAAGCTCAACAATTTTCCGAAGAATGCACAGGGGTGGATAAAAAGTGAGAACAATACCATGGGAAGGCGCTTTCTCTCAGTGGCAAAAGGTAATGAGCCCGAATTGTGCCCGCTCGATGAGGCAATGATCTCAGATACTATCAGTCATATGGGGGATATCGCTATACGTACCGGCCGTAAAGTGGCCTGGAACCCGAAATCAGGATCCATTATGGGAGATACGGAGGCAAACCGGTTGTATATCCGGGAGATGAGGGCACCCTACCAGATGTGATTCAGGCTGTCGTCATAAAATTGTATCCGGTAGCGATTCATCCCTTAAGTGCTGATAGTGTTTTTCTTACCAGCTTTCAGAAACGGAGGGATTTCTTAATCTGTTAATATTGATTAAAGAATTCAGATATGGCTTGAATTTTGTAGGGGATTAACAACTTACAAGGTTGTATCGTTGTTAAGATATAAAGCACTTTCATTACTGTCCCATTAAAATTTATAAAAGTTCTTTGAAATATTTGAAATTTAGTTAGATACAGACATTTTTCGAGCGAACGGACTTGAATTTTTAGTTTTGCATCAGATTAATCTGATTGCATATGTATCAAGACAAATACGTTTTTGCTCAACTGGTCTCGTTTCTGAATAGAAGTAAATTCAATCGTATTGTTGCCAAGTACAATGGAGACATTTATGTGAAGCATTTCACTTGTTGGAATCAACTGCTTTCTCTGATGTTCGGGCAATTGTCAAATCGCGAAAGTCTTAGAGATTTGATTGTCGCACTTGATGCCCATCACGCCAAATCCTATCATTTGGGCTTGGGTAAGAATGTTTCAAAATCATCTCTTGCCAGAGCCAATCAAAGCAGAGACTATCAAATCTTTGAGGAGTATGCTTACTATCTGGTAAACGAAGCCAGGCAGAAACGAGTTACTGACATCTTCAAACTTGAAGGTAATGTCTATGCTTTTGATTCAACAACGATTGACTTGTGCCTTTCCGTATTCTGGTGGGCGAAGTTTCGTAAGAAAAAAGGTGGAATCAAAGTGCATACACTGTATGATGTGGAGACACAGATACCAGCATTTTTCCATATCACTGAAGCTTCTGTGCACGACTCTACTGCAATGAAAGAAATCCCTTATGAGTCAGGCTCATATTACATATTTGATCGTGCATATAATCACTTTAAGATATTGTATAAGATTCATCAAATAGGAGCTTTCTTCGTTGTCAGAGCAAAGAAGAATCTTCAGTACAAGATAATCAAATGGAAACGAAGATTGCCCAAGAACATACTTTCAGATGTAACGATTGAATTAACGGGATTTTATCCTAAGCAATACTACCCAGAGCATATTCGATTGGTCAGATATTGGGATGAAGACCAAAAGCGTGAGCTTGTATTCTTAACCAATGCAATGCACATTTCTGCATTTCAAGTTGCAGAACTTTACAAGAACCGCTGGCAAGTCGAGCTTTTCTTCAAATGGCTAAAGCAACATCTGAAGATCAAGAAATTCTGGGGAACTAGTGAAAATGCTGTTCGGATTCAAATCTACGTTGCTATGTGCACTTACTGTTTGGTGGCAATCGTCCAAAAAGACATGCAACTTGATAGAAGTACATACGAAGTCTTGCAGATTTTGAGTATATCATTGACCGATAAAACTCATCTTCGAGATCTCTTTAATAAAACTAAATTTCAAAATGACAAAGAACGATTTAGGCCTAATGAGCCAAGTTTATTTAATTTTTAATAACGTCCTAATTTTAATGGGACACTAGTGAAGCACTTTAACAAAATTTGGTAAAATGAAAAAATTGACATTCAGTATTTTGACAGCATTCATGTTGTTTTTAATTATCCCTGCGCAGGCTAATACGGTAAATGAGACCAATAAAAGTTCAATGCCATCATCAAAAACCATTGAATTGACTGATCCGGCGGCACAGTTGGCGAGACTGGAGGAGATCAAGGCAATGGATCTTTCAACCCTTAGCCGGTCCGAAAAGAAAGAATTGCGGAACGAAGTGCTTACGATTCAGAGTTCCCAACATGAACGTGGCGGAAAAGGTTACTACGGGCATGGCGGGAGAGGCTATGGCCATCACCGGGGAATCTTTATCTCATTCGGAGGCTTGCTGCTTATTGCATTATTGCTTATTGTATTGCTGTAATATCAGCAGAATATAAAAACCGTAAACCGGATCAGGTTTATCCCCTGGTAAACACCGGTCTCCCTTTTTGAGAAAGGTAGCTGTTGAAACAGTAACCATCACGGTCAAAAGCCCGCAATTGATCCTCCAGGTGAATATCATTCTGGAGGATAAAGCGGGTCATCATTCCGCGGGCTTTTTTGGCAAAAAAGGAGACCATCTGGTAAGTTCCGTTTTTACCCTCCTTAAACTCCGGGGTAATAATTTCAGCTTTCAGCTTCTTCTGGTCGATTGCTTTGAAATACTCCACCGATGCCAGGTTAATCAGCAGGTTCGAATTGCTCTTATTAAGATCTTCCCTGATCCTGGCCGTAATTTTCTTCTGCCAGTATTCATGGAGATTCCGGCTTTTGCCAACCCCCAGACTGGTTCCCATCTCCAGTCGGTAGGGTCTGATCAGATCAAGCGGACGGATGATTCCATAAAGTCCCGAAAGAATCCGGAGCTTCTCCTGTGCCCGGTTAATTTCTGTTAAGTTCAGGGTATCCGCATCCAGTCCCGTATAAACATCTCCCCGAAATGCAAAGAGGGCCTGACGGGCTGTCTCAGGGGTAAATTCGGATCTCCACAAATAATACCGTTCCTGGTTTAACCGGGCAAGTTTTGGACTGATCTCCATCAGGTTTATGAGTTGATCAACACTCAGTTTCCGAAGTGGTTTGATCAAAACGGAAGCCTCTTTTACAAATTCAGGCTGGGTGTACGATTGAAAGGAAACCGGGGTATCAAAATCGAGCGTTTTGGAAGGTGATATGACAATCAGCATTGTTGTGTTTTTTATTCATTTAACAGTCCTCAACTGGTAAAGGTTTTTTGAATATTAACCGTTTGATCTGGTAATTAATTATTATTGCAATAAACCGCCCCCGTTTTCGTCATGGAGTTATAGGGATTCACAAAATAAAGGAAAAGGAGGGAAAAATGAGGATATGACGAATCAAAAAACAGAATTGACTGAGATTATTCTCAATGAACAGGGTAATTTTCAGCGATACGTAAAGCATAAGATTGCGAATATTTCAGATATGGATGCCGAGGATATTGTGGCAGATGTCGTATTCAACCTTTATAACCGAATAGATATCGATTTTCAGGTGGGAAATATTCTGGCTTATGCCTATCGTTCGGTCAGTAACAAAATTGTTGATTTTATCCGTCAGAGAAAAGTGTCTGTTTCATATGACAGACCTGATAAATCTTCGGGACTTACTCTTTCGGAAATTATCGATGATCCGGATGCTGACATTGAAAGAAAGATGCAAAATGAAGAATTTACGGTTAAGCTTTATTCGGCGCTGTTAACGTTGGATCCCTTGCAACGGGCCGTATGGGTTGCAACAGAATTGGAAGATTATTCATTTAAGGAGCTCTCCGTAAAGTGGGGAGAACCGATCGGAACCTTGCTCTCCAGAAAAAGCAGGGCATCCAAAACATTAAAAATGAAGTTAAAAAACTTAAAATAAGAATTAGTTATGAGAATTTACAGAGATGATATTAAACACAGAGGGTGGAGATTCATGCTGCACGTGTTGGCCGGGTTGGTTATGGCGGTGGCTTTTGGGATATTGTTCGGGTATTTTATTATGCTTCTGTGGAACAATTTGCTACCCGATATCTTTGGATGGAAACAAATTACATTCCTGCAGGGAATCGGTCTGGTCATTCTGAGTCGTCTGCTCTTCGGATCACATGGATGCCATAGAAGGGGGCACCATGGCCCGGGGAGATTCGGCAGGGACAGAACCGGACATCCATTCTGGTGCGACAGAAAAAAGGGACGCATGGAATGGTGGGAAAATGAAGGAAAGGAATCTTTGAGGCAATATTTGCAGAAAAAGGGGGAGTCCGTTGATGATTCCGGGAAGTGAGTCGGAACAGTTCTTAACCGGGAATTTGGATCGGGAAACCGGACGTTTAACAGGTTTGCGGTCAAAACAGCGAGTTTTAACGGGAAAATAAATTAACCACAACGAACACAAAACGTTGGTGAGATATGCAAATAATAGAATTACAGCACTCTAATAGTTGACGCATTCACTTTTCCTTGTGCTCCTTGTGGTTAATTGAGGATCAATGGGAATCCCGGAAATCGGTTAGTAACCCCATTTCTTTATTATTTCAAAGTCTTTCCGGACACTTTCAAGCGGTGTGAGATTCTGATAGGACTCCTGTTCAATGATAAAACAGCTGGTGCCACCCTTTTTCCGCCCAAGATCGTTCACCTCTTTGGTGGGGATGATCCCTGTGCCCAGAATAGTGCTTTCATATTTTTCGGGGGTATTGACAGCGATCTCATCCTTTACATGCATGAGTTCAAATCTTCCGGGATACTGACCCAAAATGTCGAGCGCTTTGGCTCCTGCAATATACATGTTCCCGATATCCAGCTGCATCACAACCAGTTTGGGATCCATTTTTTGCATCATAATATCAAAAACCTTAACATTATTGAGCTTCTGGCTGAATTCAAAAGAGTGATTATGGTAGCTGAATTTCATCCCAGATTTTTGACAAAGTTCACCGCATAAATTGAACACATCCATGTACCGGATCATATCATCATAGGATTGGCGCATGCTCTCCTCCATCGATGGACTGACGACATATTTCTGTCCCAGGAAGGCAGCATCCTCAATGGTATATTTCCAGGAGTCGGAAAACATTTTCTTCCCGGCATCCCAATGATCTTTGTGCATGGCAGTGTGGCCCGATGGCATTTTAAGTCCTAAGTCATCCAGAATTTTTTTGAACTCAGCAGCAGTGTAACCATAGAATTTCCGGTTCACATAATTGGCATGTTCGACATTTTTATAACCGATCTTTGCCAGCTGGGTAAGTGTCCCAACCGGGTCCTTTTTCATGTCATCCCGGACGGAGTAAAGCTGAATTCCAAGGATTTCGGAATGTTTGGAAGCTGCGAGCGCGGTTTTGGATAGCAGCGAGGTACCGGCGACCAGAATTGCACTGCTTTTTAGAAAAGTCCGACGTGAAGTTGTCATAACAAGTTGATATTAAGTTAACCAATATTTATTTTACCGGGGCATGCACGAGATTGGGATCGAATGTTTTGCCGGGGTTTGAAGGGAAAATCAAATTTCGTATCCTAAAGTTCAAAATTACGAAATATTTATGTTAAAAGGTATTCAATTTTTATCTTTGCATCTGATATTTTATATTGGATTTTCAGGTATGATGAACTAACAATTTGAAAAATGAATTCAAGAGACCGTGTTTTAAGGGCCTTCAAGCGGTTGGATGGCCTTCCGGACAGGATTCCAATCCAGTTTGACCTTTGCCGCAGCCTGGCTGATCATTTTGGCAAGGTACTCAATATTCCGGTTCATTACACCGAAAATCTTTATGAAGATGTGACTTATCGCATAAGTGCCAATGAATTGCGCGTGGCAATGGGGAGCGACGTGGTGATTACCGGAGCTTCTGTTTCCGATAATTACCGGATTCAGAAAGAGGCGAACGGCACCTGGCTGAATGAATACGGGATGCGGATGCGCCAGGGAGATATCTACGTGGAAGTAGTGGATTATCCTCTGGCCCAGGCAGAAACCAAATCTGATATAGAAGCTTACCAATTCCCGGATCCGGATGCTCCGGGACGTTTCAGGGATGCGGAAGATCTGGTGAAGAGGTATAAAAACGATTACCTGATTATCGGTGATATTGAAGTGACTGTTTTTTCACTGGCGCATCAGCTGGTTGGAATGGAAAAACTGCTCGTGGATATGATGATGGAGACGGAATACGTGATCCCTCTTTTCGAGGCATGTGCCAACTTTCAGACCAAAATCGGGTTGAAGCTGATTGAAAAAGGGGTGGATGCCCTCTGGTTTGGCGACGATTTCGGGACCCAGGTCAGTTTGCTTATTCCACCTGAGACTTTCCGGGAACAGTTAAAGCCGGTTTACAAAAGGATGGTTGACCAATTTAAAGCCGTGAAACCCGATATTATCCCGATTCTTCACTGTGACGGGGCTGTTGCCGATTTGCTTGACGATATCCGCGATATTGGATTCGAGGTTTTTAACCCGGTTCAACCCGGTGTTCCCGGACATTTGCCTCACGATATGAAAACTAATTTCGGGGAGAAGTTTGCCTTCTGGGGCGCCATTGATCAGCAGGATTTGCTTCCAAACGGTACTGATGATGAGCTTGAACAGGATATTATGGAAAAGATCAGTATCCTTGGAAAGGGTGGTGGCTACATGATTGCTCCCGCGCATATCATTCAGAACGATGTTACCCCTGAACGGGTACAGCTCTTTATTGATTTATGCAAAAAACATGGTTAGGTCAGACTCGCCTCATTGGCTCTGCACGCAAGAATTAATCCTGCTGGCGGAAGTTTAATCTGCATTCCCCGGACTCCGGCACTGATATAAATGTATTCGTGGTCCAATGCAGTCGTGTCGATGTAGACCGGGAAGTTTTTTTTCATCCCCAACGGGGAGCAGCCGCCCCGGATATAACCGGTTAGCGGTTCAAGGTCTTTCATTTTGAGCATGGCTACCTTTTTATTGGAGCTGACAACTGCGGCTTTTTTCAGGTCGATCTCTTCTCCTCCGGGAATAACGCATACGAAGTATCCGGTTTTGTCCCCTTCGAGTACCAGGGTTTTATAAACCTTTGAAATTGGAATTCCGGCAGTTTTGGCGAGGTGTATGGCACTTAAATCTGCCTCATCCACCGTGTATTCAATTAATTCATAGTCTATTTTCAATCGGTCGAGTATCCGGGCTGCATTCGTCTTCTTCATTGCTTATAGAATTTGTCCTGATCAGTTTTAATGTGATCTTCAAAAACAAACAAAGATATAAATTTGGCTGTTCACCTACTTTTCAGGATCATTTACCGATAATATTTTTGCTATTGATTCATCTCTTACTAATCTTGAGCTTAAAATTCAGAAACATTTAACATTCCGGAAACGTTTTTAGTGTAAATTGTTTCCTTACTTTGCATCCGAATTAATTGGACTAAGAAAATACAAAAATGAATGATGAATTAGACAATCGGGAGGAAAGATGGGATCTGATGATTGAGCAGATTAAGGAGCTGTTTTTTGAATTTGGGATTAAAAATCTCAATATGGATGACATCAGCCACAAACTGGGTATTTCGAAAAAAACCCTCTACAGGTTCGTGAAGAGCAAAGAAGATTTGCTTACCAGGATGTTTGAGTATGATCAAAAAAAGTGGATTGAGTCGATGAACCTCCTGGGGTTGCAACAGGATAATGCCATCGATAAGCTTTTCAAGGTTAGTCTGATGGTTTATGAGGAGATGAAACGGTTTAATCCAATGATTCTTTTCGAGTTACGAAAATATTATGAACCACTTTATAACGAGTTTAACAATCAAAGAATGGCTATCATTTCACGATCAATGGCTTTAAATCTAAAGCGGGGAATTGCTGAGGAGCTCTATCGCCAGGATCTTAATAATGAGGCTATTGTAGCTATTTATATGAGTTATCTTGTTGAGATTCATAACAATGCTGAGGTGTGTAAAATTGCCAATGTCACATTTGATGAACTATTCCGGGTAATGTTTGAAAACCATATCAGGGCAATCTCCACCCCGCAGGGTGTTGCCTACTTTGAACAAAGGAAGAAAGAAATTATCGAGTCATTAAAAAATTCTAATTAATAAATAAAAGTAAGATGTTATTGAAGAAAATTCACCTTATCCTGCTGATCTTTATCACTCTGGGAAGTGCAAAGATCATTAGTGCGCAGGATACCTTACGACTTTCGTTAACCGATGCGCTTAAAATCGCCCAGGCAAACAATTTGAATATCAGGAATTCACAGCTTGACTTGAAATCAGCGCAGAAGAAAATATGGGAGACCCTGGCAATTGGATTGCCGCATGTGGATGGAACGGCAAAGTACCAGTTTATTCCAAATCCCGCTACATTGCCCGCTTCAGCCTTTGACCCTTCAGCCCCTCCGGGCCAGATGCTTGATCTCGTTTTGAAACAGAATATTGTTTATGACTTGTCCGTTTCACAGCTGATTTTTAACGGATCTTACCTGATCGGAATAAAGGCCTCCAAGGTTTATTATAACCTGTCGGAAGAGTCACTCGAAAAGGCTGTCCTCGAAGTCAATGAGTCGGTGACCAATACCTATTTCATGATCCTGGTCGGCGAGGAAAGCCGCAAGGTTCTGAAAATCAATCTTGGAAATGTCAATAAAACGCTTGAAGACATCAGGGAGATGTATAAACAGGGTTTTGTCGAAAAAACGGATGCTGACCAGCTTGAGCTTACTGCAAACACCATCACCAATGCCATAGCTCAAATCGATAACAATCTCGAAATGGGCAGACGGTTGTTTAAGATTTATCTGGGACTTGCCGAAAAAACCAATATCCTCCTTACGGATAAGTTAGGGATGGAGGAGAATCAGGTGACAAAATTGTTGGTTTTAACCAGTAAACCATTTATTCTGGAAAAGAATGTGGATTTTAAGATGCTGACAACAAGTGAATTGCTTGCAAAGTATGATTACAGAAGGGAAGTGACCAATTCATTGCCCTCAATTGCAGCCTTTTATGATCACCAGGAAAAATGGAAAACACCGACCTTTGACTTTGCACCTAAAAATGTAATAGGAATAAATTTAAGTCTGCCGATTTTTAGCAGCGGTCAGCGGAGTGCGGCAGTGGCCCAGAAGAGGATGGCATTTGAAAAGGCGACCAACAACAAACTCTATATCGGAAACACCTTACTCATGCAGGCCTCACAATGCCAGAATGATTTGCGCACCAAGCTCGAAAATTTCAGGATTCAGAAAAAAAGCAAAGAGTTGTCGGATAATATTTACCAGCGGACACTCGAGAAATACAAGCAGGGAATTTCATCCAGTATGGAATTGATGACGATCCAGAATCAATACCTGAATAATCTGACAAACTATTATCAGGGAATTTATGATGTGGTTGGAGCACGAACCAAACTGGAAAAAATATTTAATAACGATCAGATAAATTCAAAATAACCCATTAATATGAAAAACAGTATTTATGCTTTGGCTTTGGCAGCCATCCTTTTTTCCTGCAATCAAACCGTGGACCAGAAAGGGAAACTGGAAAAATTGAAAGTACAACGTGAGGAATTAAATACCCGGATCGCTCAATTGGAGGCGGAGATTAATCCCAACGGTAATCCGGCAGAAACAAAAACAGTGGCGGTGAAGGTCGAGGCGGTTAATAGTTGTGTATTTGATCATTATGTTGAAGTACAGGGGGTCGTTGACGGTGACCAGAACGTGGCCGTAAGTCCTCAGATCAGTGGAATCGTCACTGCAGTCTATGTCGCTGAAGGTTCCAATGTTAAAAAGGGACAGGTACTTGCAGAACTGGATGCCGCCGTGCTGAAACAGTCGCTTGATGAAGTCAAGACCCAGTATGAGCTGGTCAGTAACCTGTATACCAAGCAAAAAGCATTATGGGACAAGAACATAGGCAGTGAAGTACAATTCCTGCAGGCAAAAACAAACAAGGAAGCTCTGGAGAATAAAATCAAGACGTTGCAAGGTCAGATCGATATGGCCCGGATCGTTTCCCCGATTAGTGGAACTGTTGAAAGTGTGCCGTTAAAGGTTGGTCAGATGGCAGCTCCGGGAACTCCAACTTCCGCCATAAGGGTCATCAATATGAGCCTTGCCAAGATCAAGGCTGATGTTTCTGAGAATTTTGCTTCACGGATTCAAAACGGGAATAAGGTACTTGTAAGGTTCCCTGATCTTGGAAAGGAGCTGGAAACGACCCTGAATTTTGCAAGTAATTTCATCGATCCGACAAACAGAACATTTCAGGTTGAATGCAAAGTTCAGTCCCGAGAAGTTCAGCTTCGCGCGAATATGATCGCCTATGTGAAAATTAAGGATTATACCAACGAAAAAGCGTTCTGTATCCCTGTAAATTACATCCAGACCAACAAGGACGGGAAATATGTGTATGTCGCGCTTCAGGTTAAAAATCAGTGGGTTGCATCGCGCCGCATGGTTAAAGAGGGGATGGACTACAATGGAGTCGTTGAAGTTTTGGAGGGTCTTTCAGTCGGAGACCGGGTAATCTCATCGGGTTATCAGAGTCTGAACGAAGGAGCACTGATCACCTTTTAATATCCAATAAATTTGCGTTATGTCAGAAGGTAAACTGAAAATTAAAGAATTTCTCCCTACGAGTTGGGCGATCAATAACAAGACAAGTATTTATGTCCTTGCTATACTGATCTCTATCCTGGGACTCATGAACTACTATTTCATCCCGAAAGAGCAGTTCCCGCAGGTGGTTATCCCCTATATTATTGTGAATACCCCTTATCCCGGTACCTCTCCCGAGGATATCGAGAATCTGGTAACCCGTCCGATCGAAAAACAGCTCAAATCGATCGCGGATGTGAAGAAAATGACCAGTAATTCGGTTCCCGATTACTCCTCCATTGTGGTGGAATTTGACCCGAATATATCGATTGAGTCGGCCAAACAGCGGGTCCGGGATGCCGTGGACAAATCAAAAACGGACCTCCCGAGTGACCTGCCAGATCAGCCGCAGATCCTTGATGTTGACCTCTCCGAATTTCCGGTCATGTACATTAATATTTCAGGGAATTACAGTCTTGATAAGCTGAAAAAATACGCCGACATTGCTCAGGACAAGATTGAAGGGGTGAAAGAGATTACACGCGTCGATATTGTAGGAGCCCTGGAACGGGAAATTCAGATCAATGCCGACATTTTTAAGATGCAGGCGGCCAGGGTGACTTTCAGTGATATTGAGCGGGCGGTGGCCAACGAAAACCTGACCATCTCAGGCGGGAATATGAATATCAACGGAACGAAGAATACTGTCAGGCTCAAAGGGCAGTTTATGAAAGTTGAAACCTTAAAAGATATCGTTGTTCACTCGTCAAGCGGGGCCTACGTAAAGCTTAGTGACATTGCTGAGATCAAGGATGATTTCAAGGAACAGGAGAGCTTTGCGCATCTTGACGGGAAGAATGTGATCACCTTAAATGTGATCAAGAAAAGTGGGGCCAATCTCCTGGACGCATCCGATCATATTAAGGATATTGTTGAAAATGAGCTTAAAGGAAAGGATTTTCCTTCAGACCTTACGTTGACAATTACCGGTGACCAAAGTCGTTTTACGCGTAACACCCTGGAAGAGCTGAACAATACCATCATCATCGGATTTATCCTGGTTACGATTGTACTGATGTTTTTCATGGGATTCACCAACTCGTTCTTTGTCGGTCTCTCCGTTCCCCTTTCAATGGCTGTGGCATACCTGGTTCTTCCCGGCATTGGTTTCACGATGAATATGATTGTCATGTTTGGGTTCATCTTTGCGCTGGGAATTGTGGTGGATGATGCCATTGTGGTGATCGAAAATACACACCGGCTTCACCGAAAGCATCCTGATATAGAAACCGCTGCAAAGATGGCGGCAGGAGAGGTATTCATGCCTATTTTGTCCGGAACTTTAACCACCCTGGCTCCCTTCTTTCCGTTGGCTTTCTGGCCGGGAATTGTAGGACAGTTCATGCATTTTTTACCTGTAACACTTATCATTACATTATTTGCCTCACTTTTTGTGGCCTATATTTTCAATCCGGTGTTTGCAGTATCGTTTATGCAGCATGAATATGATGCAGAGACCGATGGTAAAAGCGAGTGGCGCAAAATCCGGAAATTTCTGATTGTTGTTTTTGGAATTTCCCTGCTATTCTATGCCACAAAGATGTATGGTCTTGCCAACTTCCTGATGCTTGTAATTCTGCTTGTTGTAGCTTATCATTACGCAATCCGGTTCTGGATCAAAGGGTTCCAGGAAAAATTATGGCCTTCATTAATGGATTTTTACGAAAGGAGCCTTCGATATACCCTGCGTGGTCATCGTGCAGTCTGGATGCTGGGTTCAATGATTTTACTGTTCTTTTTCACCATTTTCCTTACCGGTATTGTGAAACCAACAGTATTGTTTTTCCCGAACAGTGATCCGAATAATGTCTATGTCTATATCAAAATGCCTGGGGGGACCGATCAGCAGGTGACCGACAGCGTTACCCGGATGGCAGAGAAGGCAGTCTATAATATACTTGGAAAGAATAATCCGGATGTCGAATCGATCATCTCAAATGTTACCATAGGTGTTGAAGAGCAGGGATTTACCACTGCCGGAAAACCTTTCAACAAGGGCAAGATCTCTGTCAACTTTGTCGAAAATAAACTCAGGACGACCGGGAAAACCACGACCGAATATATGGAGATGATGCGAAAGGAGATTAAAGACATTCCCGGTGCCGTGATTACTGTCGATAAGAATAAAATGGGGCCCCCAACAGGAAAACCTATCAATATTGAGGTAACCAGCGAGAATCTTGAAAACCTGGTCGCCGATGCTTATTCGTTCAGGGATTACCTCGCCTCCTTACGGATACCCGGAGTTGAGGAACTAAAAACGGACTTTGAGATGAACTCTCCCGAAATTATCATTGATATTGACCGCGACCGTGCAATGCGTGAAGGACTTACCACAGGGCAAATTGGGCTGGAGATCCGAACCGCCCTTTTCGGGAAAGAGGTTTCCAAATTCAAGCAGGATGAGGACGAATACCCGATTACGCTTCGGTACCGGAAGGTAACCCGGGACAATATCAATTCCCTGGTCAACCTGATAATTACTTACCGTGATATGAACAGCGGACAACTCAGGAGCATCCCGCTGTCGACGGTAGCCAGAATAAATTATTCCACCTCGTATGCCGGAATCAAAAGGCTGAATCAAAAGCGGGTAATCACCGTCTATTCCAACGTAATTTCGGGGTATTCAGCCAATGATATCGTCCCAAAAATTGAGAAATTGGCGGCAAAATTCAATAAGCATGAGGGGACCTCATTTAAGTTGACGGGAGAAAAGGAGGATCAGAATGAAACTTCCGCCTTCCTGTTGAAGGCGATGATTATTGCACTGGGTATTATATTCTTCATCCTGATCACCCAATTCGGATCGGTGAGTAAAACCATTATTATCCTGAGTGAGGTCATATTCAGTATTATAGGGGTTCTGCTCGGAGTAATGATGTTCCATATGGACCTCGTTATTATGATGACCGGACTTGGAGTCGTGGCTTTGGGGGGAATTGTCGTCCGAAACGGAATCCTGATTGTGGAGTTCTGTGATGTGATGAAAAAGAGGGGTTTAAAAACCCGTGAAGCGATTGTGATGGCCGGGAAAACCCGTATAACGCCGGTAGTTCTGACTGCAGCCGCCACAATGCTCGGACTTATTCCGTTGGCAGTGGGGATGAATATCAATTTTGTGACCTTATTTACCGAGTTGAATCCTCATATCTACTTTGGCGGCGACAATGTTGCCTTCTGGGGACCCCTGGCATGGACGATTATCTTCGGTCTGAGTTTTGCGACTTTCCTCACCCTGATCTTTGTTCCGGCATTGTATTATCTTGACTATGTGATCAAGTTGAAAATGAAAAGAAGAAAGAATCTAAGAAGGATCAAATCGCTTAATTAAAATTTTATATCGTATATTGGAGGGCTAAATCTCATCCAATGTCGAATAATGTAAAACAGTTTTTTGGGCTCATCGGCTTGTTACTGGTCTGCTTGCTTTGTCCTTTAAACGATTTAAAGGGACAGGATCAGGTCCTTCACTGGACCAAACAGACCTCAGGCGTGTGGGTGGCTCAGGCAGGCAAACCTGAAGCGGTTAATTTTACAACTGTTTCGGAGGTGGAACCAAAACTGGAAGCTCTGAACAGAATGGAGAACATTGAGTTTCCCATTCCGGAAAGTGAGATTAAGTCAGTTGTTTTTGATGGAAAAACCTATCTGCAGTTTCCGCTGGAGGTGGGTGAGCAAATATTCGGACTGGGGCTCAACTTTAAAACGGTTGAGCAACGGGGCCGGATTTTGCGTCTTCATATGGATCATTACGGAGGTCAGGATAATGGACGCAGCCATGCGCCGGTTCCATTTTATGTTTCATCCAAAGGGTATGGCGTTTTTATAAACTCGGCCCGCTATCTCGATGTCTGGGTGGGAACTGCTGTTTTGAAGGATAGTAAGGTTCCCATGGATTCAAAGGATCGCAATAGCGATAAAACCTGGACTTCCCAGCCCTATTCTGACAATGTTTCCATACTGGTTCCTGCCGAAGGGGTTGAGGTAATGGTTTTTGGCGGCCCCACGATGCTGGATGCCGTAAGCCGGTTCAACCTCTACAATGGCGGAGGGTGTCTTCCGCCCAAATGGGGATTAGGGTTCTGGCACCGAACCCCGACCCTGTATTCCGACAGTATGGTGATCAATGAAGTAAGTGAATTTAAGAGGCATCAGTTTCCGTTATCGGTGATCGGTTTGGAGCCGGGCTGGCAAAGCAAGTCATATCCCTGCACTTACACATGGGACAAGCATCGTTTCCCCGATCCGGCAAAATTTGTATCGCAATTAAAAGAAGCGGGAGTTCAGACCAATCTCTGGATGAATCCCTATATCTCCCCTGAATCGGAACTGATCGGAAAACTCAAACCTTATACGGCAACACATACGGTCTGGAGTGGTTATATTCCCGATTACGGGTTGCCCGAGGTGCATAAAATTGTTGGTGATCACCTCAAAAAATATCAGCTCGGTATCGGCGTGAGCGGATTTAAAATGGATGAAAATGATGGTTTTGACAACTGGCTGTGGCCTGATGTGACCCGTTTCCCTTCAGGAATCCCGGCCGAAAAGATGCGCCAGCTCTACGGGCTGATGATGCAAAAAATGACTACCCAGCTTTACCGTGATCAGAACAGGCGGACGTTTGGTTTGGTAAGAGCCTCGAATGCCGGAGGTGTTTCGTTTCCTTATGTGATCTACAACGATTATTACAGTCACCGGGATTTTATTACTGCATTGATTAACAGTTCCTTTATTGGAGTATTGTGGACCCCTGAAGTTCGGAGTTCATCCAGTGCGGAAGAGTGGTTGCGCCGCATGCAGACCGTTTGCTTTTCCCCCCTGGCGATGCTTAATGCCTGGTCAGACGGAACAAAGCCATGGTCGTTTCCTGAAGTTGAAAAACAAGTGGCTGATGTGGCCAGACTCCGGATGCAGCTGATCCCCTATCTGTATACCTGTTTTGCGGAGTATTCCTTTTATGGAAGGCCACCCATACGCGCCATGAATCTTCTGGATGGATTTGCCGCCCCGGTTGATAAGGTGGAGGGGAAACTGAGTTCAACCGCCAATCCGTGTGGCGAGGCTACCCGAAAAGAGATGAAGGACCAGTTTATGGTTGGCGATAACTTGCTGGTCGCCCCGGTGTTTACCGGTGAATCTGAACGTAAGGTTGTCCTTCCAAAAGGGAAATGGTACGATTTTTACACCGGCAGACTGGCGGGTGAAGCTGAAGTAATCACTGTAGCACCCGGGTTGGACCAAATCCCGGTCTTTGTAAAGGATGGCGGGATTATCCCGATGTTTGAATCGGGCCTGGTTTCCCTGAAAAATGGTACAAAGAACAATCTGATCATCCGCGTTTACGGAAAAAAGGAGGCAACCTTTCAGTTGTATGATGACGATGGGGAGAGCTTCGAATACGAGAACGGGGCATTTTCCTGGCGCGAAATTAGGGTTGTTTTCGGGAAAAATGGCAGGCTGGTGGGAAGTGTTTCTCAAGCGGAGAAATCAAAACCCGATAATTTCGGAAGTATAAAATTTGATTTCAGAAGTGAATGATTGAAAGAGATAAATTAGTGACCCGGTGACATCAGTCCTTGAATAAGAGTTTAAATTAGTGACCAGGAGACTGTTCACGACATGAGGAGTCACCGGCTCACTTTAGATATAAAACCCCCTGCCCCAATGATAAAATTTAAGGTTCATTCAATTTATCTGCTGGCTGCCCTTCCCCTGACCGGGATAGTCCAACGCGTTTCAGCACAGCAACCGCTGAGAAAGCCCAATGTGGTATTTATTTATGCCGATGATATCGGGTTTGGCGACCTGAGTTGCAACGGAGCCAAAACTGTTCATACCCCAAACGTGGAACAGCTTGCCACTCTGGGAGTCCGTTTTACCAATATGCACAGTACTGCGGCAACCTGCACCCCTTCGCGCTATTCGCTGTTAACGGGGGAGTATGCCTGGCGGAGAGAGGGAACCGGAATAGCCACCGGAGATGCGGGTTCAATCATCCGTCCTGAACGGTTTACACTCGCTGACCTCTTTAAGAATTCAGGTTACCGGACAGCGGTGGTTGGGAAATGGCACCTGGGACTTGGTGACAAAAAGGGATCCCAGGATTGGAACGGGTTGATAACACCCGGCCCGTCGGCCCTCGGATTTGATTATTCTTTCCTTATTCCCGCAACGGGTGACAGGGTCCCCTGTGTATTTGTGGAGAATGAACGGGTGGTCCACCTCGATCCAAATGATCCTATCGCCGTGAGCTATGAAAAGAATTTTGAAGGCGAGCCAACCGGTAAACTAAATCCGGAGCTGCTCCGGATGCATCCAAGCCATGGCCACAACATGTCGATCGTGAACGGCATTTCACGTATCGGATATATGAAAGGGGGTAAATCCGCCTTGTGGAAAGATGAGGAGATCGGTGATGTGATAACCGGCAAAGCGCTGAATTTTATCGAAAAGAGCAAGAATGAACCTTTCTTCCTGTACTTTGCCACCCATGATGTACATGTACCTCGTGTGCCGAATCCGCGGTTTGCGGGAAAAAGCGGCATGGGACCACGCGGTGATGCTATCCTCGAATTTGACTGGTCGGTTGGGGAGGTCCTGAAAACGTTGAAGAGGCTAGGAATTGAGAAAAATACCATCATTATTGTTACGAGTGATAACGGTCCGGTAGTTGATGACGGTTATAAAGATCAGGCAGTTGAACTTCTGGGAGCACATAAGCCTGCCGGTAAATACCGCGGTGGAAAATACAGCAGTTTTGAAGGGGGGACACGTGTTCCTGGAATCCTGTGCTGGCCCGGAACCGTAAAGCCGGGAATCTCGGACGAGCTGTTATGCCAGGTTGATCTCCTGAAAACATTTGCCCGGGTATTAAAAGTCGGCCTCCCGTCAGGTGCAGCCCCCGATAGCGAAGATCACCTGGATGCCTGGCTGAATAACGGGGGAAAAGGGAGAGAATTTCTGGTCCTTCAGAATGTGAATAACAACCTGTCGATCGAGGACGGAAGATGGAAATTTATTGCTCCGGGTCAGGGGGAAGCTTTTGACACCAGCACCAAAACCGAACTGGGGAATCTTAATAAGGAACAACTTTATGATTTATCCGCCGATTGGAGTGAAAAAATCAATCTGGCCGCGAAGAATCCACAAATCGTCGAAAGATTAAGATCGAAACTCAATCAAATTAAAGAAGCCAGGTAGTTTATCCCTTTTTTGTTTGCCGAAGAGTTTGATTATCAAATTTTTTGACTTTTTCCCTCCATATCCCAATTGATTAAGTACTTTTATAACCTGTTTTATAGAAATGCCCAAAATTTTACTTTTGACTAATCCTGAAAAAATAGTCAGCCTTGGAATGCAGAACAAGATTTTTTAATATTTTGAAAATTAAAAATATAATTGAACTTATATAATTAAAGATGAAAAAAGTTTTAGCCCTTGTTGTGATCGCTGTCGCTGCCCTGGTGATCCTTTATGTTGGCATGCCTGTTTTTGCATTTGGTTTCCTGGGATTGCCACTGGCAATCGCGGCTCTGACGGCGATCTGGATTGCTTTGAATCTGAAGGTGGTCCCGCAATACAACGCGGGTGTTCAGACCTTCCAGCTAAAGCCGAAGGAAAAAGCTCCAATCTATATATTGGTTGCGATTTTTCTCTATTGCACAGTTGTCCCAATGGTTACTTCACTGCCAATTCTTCACACTTCGGCATACCGCGATTTGATCGGCAAAATTGAGATCGGTGAGAATTTATCGACCCATATGGCTCCGATATCGATGGAGCGGGTGCGGGTGGTCGACCAGTCGCTCGCCAATATCCTGGGAGACAAGGTCCTGGGAGCACAACCGGCCCTCGGAAGCCAGGTGCGGCTGGGCACATTCAACATTCAAAAGGTGAGAAACAATCTTTACTGGGTGGCACCGTTATTGCATTCAGGATTTTTTATGTGGAACCAAAACGAAGAGGGGACCAATGGTTATGTGATGGTAAATGCCTCCAACGAACGGGATGTCAAACTTGTGCAGGAGGTCAACGGGAAGAAAGTGCGGATCAAATATCAGCCTGAGGCTTATTTTAATGACTTCCTGGAGCGCCATCTTTATCTCAGCGGTTATTATAAGGTAGGTCTGACCGATTACAGTTTTGAGATCGATGATGACGGTGTTCCATACTGGGTAGTCACAAAATACAAAAAAACCATCGGATTTGCAGGGGAGAATGCCACTGGTGTCGTTTTGGTGAATACCGAAACCGGCAAATGTGAGGAATACGGAATAGAAAATACCCCGGCTTGGGTCGATCGTATCCAGCCTGATAACTTTATCGAGAATCAGCTTAACGACTGGGGGAATTTTGTCAAGGGATACTTTAACTTCTCGAACGAGAGCAAATTGCAGATCACACAGGGGATGACTTTGGTCTACGGTGAAGACAATAATTCCTATTGGTATACCGGACTCACCTCTGTCGGGGCCGATGAAGCCACAGTAGGATTTGTGCTGGTTAATACACGGAATAAAAAGGCGGTCTGGTACCGGCAGAGTGGCGCAACCGAGGCAGCAGCTCAAAAGTCTGCACGCGGGAAGGTGCAGGAAAAGAGGTTTTCCGCTTCCCAGCCGGTTCCATATAATATTAACAATATCCCCACCTATGTGATGACACTCAAGGATGACGGTGGTCTGGTAAAAATGTTTGCTATGGTTGCTATCGAAGACTATACCATTGTCGGGGTTGGCAATACGCTGACCGAAACGTTGATGGCCTACAAAAACGCGTTTAACATGGCAGGGAATAAGATCAATCCCAAAAGCACCACCAAAAAACAGATTCTTAACTCAATAGTCCTACGTATAAATTCAGATATTAAGAACGGGAATAGTTTTTACTACTTCACGGTCGACGGGAAGCCGAATATCTTTATCGGCTCGTCCCAGATTTCAAATGAGCTTCCGGTTACCCTGGCCGGGGATAGCATCGCCATCTCCTATGACGACGATACCCAGGGATTGATCGATATTTCAAGCTTTAAAAACAGGAGTTTCGGGAAGCGGTGATTAATAATCTTAAAAAAGTGCCGTGGGCACATGATATGGGTAGAAGATCAAAAATAGCCCTGAAAATTTCGTCCCGGATGGGACGGAATCTTTCATTTTCACTTTTTTCTACCCATATTTTATCCCTGACGGGATTGAAAATCTAATTTTAAACAGTCTCAAAGCAGGATAAGAATTATCGTTTACCTTCCCGTAATTATCAGTTCCTTAGTCGATAACAACCCGCAGGCTGCATAGATATCCTGTCCGCGTGAAGCCCGGATTGTGGTGGTGATATCTTTCGCGGTAAGCTGATCCCTAAAGCTGGTAATCGTCTCTTCATCAGGACTCTCCAGTGGTGTTCCCGGGACGGGATGAAAACGGATCAGGTTAATCCGGCACCTGATTCCGGCCAGAAGTTTGGCTAATTCCCTGACATGATACGGGGTATCATTGAGCCCTTTGAAAAGAATATATTCAAACGAGACCCGCCTCTGACGGCCAAAATCCCACCCTTTGATTTCGTTGACCACCTCGGCTATCGGATAGGCAATCTGAACAGGCATCAGTTTGCGCCTTTCCTCGTCAAAGGGGGTATGTAGGCTGATGGCCAGGTGAGCCTCACTTTCGTTGAGGAACCGGATCATTGCCGGGATAATCCCGATCGATGATACCGTAATGCGCCGCGGAGACATTGCGAATCCCCATTCGGAAGTGAGGATGTCAAGACTTTTAAGCACGGCATCCAGATTATCAAACGGTTCACCCATCCCCATATAAACAATGTTGGAAACGTCCCCGAACTCCTTGATACTTTTAATTTGGTTTACAATTTCCCCGGCAGTGAGCTGGCCCTGAAAACCCTGTTTCCCCGTCATGCAGAAAAGACAACCCATCTTGCAGCCGACCTGGGTGGAAACGCAGACTGTCTTCCGGTCATCATCGGGAATCATTGCTGTTTCGATAAATTTATTGTGCGAAGTCGGAAAGAGGTACTTTTTGGTTCCGTCAAGGCTGACCTGCACTTTTGAAGGTGCGGAGAGTCCAAACTCATATTTTTCATTCAGCAGATCACGCGCCTTTTTGGAAAGGTTGCTCATCTCGTCAATCGAACTGATCTCCTTTTTATAAAGCCAGTCAGCCAGCTGTTTGCCGGTGAATTTAGGTAATCCAAGTGCCAGGCTGATCTCCTGCAGTTCGTTTAAATCTTTGCCAAAAAGCTGATCTTTCACTCGAATAAATTTAGATTAACTTACTTATTTATAGACTATTGATTCTCGTGGAGCCCTCATGAATTTATTCATCTTTTTTTGTGATCCGCTCTCTGGCGGATCATGAGGGTTTCATTCCAATCAAACTAAAATTGAAAATCACTCGTTGTTGATTGCTGATCAGTTAGAAATAGATTTCAGCAAAAATATGATCATACGGTATACCTTTGGATATCAAAAGATCACGAACATCAACAACCATCAGTGACTTGCCGCAAAGGTAGTATTTATAATCTTTGGGGAAGTTATTTGTTGTTAAAAGATAGTCAGTTACCCTTCCGGCGAACACCCCGTCAGCCGTTTCGCGGGAGCAGCAGCGGATATAATTGGGTCCAAGGGCCCATTCAAGTTCCTCTTCAAAATAGAACTGGTTGAGGTAACTTACTCCGTGAATCAGTACTTTGTTACTTGACATCCCTGACTGAAACATGCTGTAAAAAGGAGAGATCCCCGTGCCTGTTGCGATCCAATAGGCCGGACTGTGATCCCCATGGAAGCTTCCATAGGGTGCAGAAACCAGGAGCGAGTCTCCCGGAACAAAACGCGCCAGGCGCGGTGTCAGATACCCCTCTTCCTTAATGTTGAAAAGAACACTCATTCTGTCTCCTGAATTTCCGCTGCAAACACTGTAAATTCGCGGCGGCTGCAAACGGTCGATGGCTATTTTTACCACCTGTCCGGGGATGAAATGAAGCTGTGACCTCCAGGAGATCAGGAACACTCCGGGTGATAATTCGATATTTTCAATCACTTTTACAGTAAAAAGGGGGATTTCGGTCCGGGAATATTCTGCAGCTTTTGCCATGTCATTTAGTTATTTTAGGTTTAGGAATTTCACAGGGCTTTCAAAAACAAAACAGGTGTGAGTCAGTCGAATTTTTATGCAAGATAAGTAAAACAAAATTATTTCGGAAGGGTTACTCTATCAATATTTCTTTTCAGAATTGGAAATAAAGACTAATTAGTCTGATAAAGAAATAAATGATTAATTTTGCAGTCCAAAATTTAGTAAGATGATGAGTTTGATGAGGCCCGACCTGCAAATGGACGAGAGCTTTTATAAAGTGGAAGAGATCAGAATGTTGACCGGGAATGCTTTTTCAGTGAAATTGCCGAAAGCAAGGTTTGCCTTTAAAGCGGGTCAGCACATATCGCTGGGTATTGTCGGCGGAAATCAAAGCCGGGAGTATTCGATTTACAGTGGTGAAAATGACGAGCACCTTGAGGTTCTGGTAAAGGAGGTTGAAAATGGTTATTTTACACCGCAGCTGAGAAGGTTAAAAGCGGGGCGGATGGTTGAGGTACACGGTCCATTCGGGAAATTCGGGATGGAACCTGTGGCTGCAAAGACCGGAAAGTTTGTGTTTATCGCAAGCGGTACGGGTATTGCACCATTCCGGAGCATCGTTCGCACCTATCCCGGAATCGATTATCAGCTTATCCATGGAGTGAGATACGCCGAGGAGGCTTATGACAGCCAGGAATATGACAGCAACCGTTATGTGCTGTGTACCAGCCGGGATAATAAAGGGGCATATCATGGAAGGCTTACCGGATATCTGAAAGCATGTACTTTTGCCCCCGATACACATTTTGATCTTTGCGGTAACAGCAACATGATTTTTGACGCGCTGGAGATCCTTCGCGAAAAGGGGTTCGATCGTGATCAGATCCATTGCGAAGTCTATTTTTAGCCAGCGGCCAGTGGCTAATAGCCAGCCGCACATTTTTAATGAAAATTAATTTAGAAAATGAAGTACCACTTGATCACCTTGGGTTGTCAGATGAACATCGCAGACAGCGAGCGGGTAAGTTCCGTTCTTGAAGGGATGGGCTATGAAAAGACCGACAATGAGGAGGATGCCAGTCTCCTGGGCATTTTGGCCTGTTCGGTTCGTCAAAAACCTATCGATAAGGTGTATAACAAAATTGCCCAGTGGAATAAGTGGAAGAATAAACGGAACCTGATCACCTTTGTGTCAGGGTGTCTTTTGCCTGCTGATAAGGAGAAATTTCTCAAAACATTTGACCTGATCTTCCCGATGAGTGAACTGGCTCAGTTTCCGGATATGATCAGGGAATACGGCGTTGTGACTCCTGCCGGACTTAAAACGCCTGCCGTAGTAATGCCTAAAAATGAGCATATTGCGGCAATGTGGCACATTAAGCCAAAGTATCAGTCGACCTACGAGGCATTTGTTCCTATACAAAACGGATGCGATAAGTTCTGTACTTTCTGTGCGGTACCCTATACCCGTGGTCGCGAAGTTTCACGTCCATCCGATGAGATTCTCGAAGAGGTTCGGAATCTGGTCAACCAGGGGTACAAATCAATCACCTTGTTAGGACAGAATGTGAATTCTTACGGTCTGGACAAAAAAGGGGAGGAGATTACCTTTGCCGGGTTGCTCAGGTCGATTGGAGAGTTCGGAAAAACCTCGGAACATGAATTCTGGGTCTATTTCACCTCACCGCATCCTCAGGATATGAATCGCGAAGTGATTGAGGTAATTGCATTTTATGATTGCCTGGCCAAACAGATCCACCTTCCCATGCAGAGCGGGGATGAAAAGGTGCTGATTAAAATGAACCGTCGCCACTCCATGGATAAATACCGGCATATTGTTGAAGATATCAGGGAGTTGATTCCACAGGCTACACTGTTTACCGATATCATCGTTGGATTCACCGGAGAGGGAGAAGCTGAATTTCAGCATACCTTAGAGGCCATGGAGGAATTTAAATTCAATATGGCCTATATCGCGATGTATTCACCCCGTCCGGGAGCCGCCAGTTTCCGTTGGGAAGATGAGGTTTCGCAGGATGATAAGAAAGAGCGGCTGCACCGCCTCTCGGAAATTTTAAAGATCACTTCCCATGCCTATAACGAATCGAAGCTCGGTAAAACCGTGCGGTTGCTGGTTAATGGTACGGACCGGAAAACCGGGTTCTCAACCGGCTTGACTGAAGGAAAGGTGATTGTGCGCCTCGATCGTCGCGATGATTCGCTGATGGGGAAAATTGTGAATGTCAGAATAACCTCGGCTTCATCTTTATCGATGAGCGGAGAAGTTGTTTAGCGTGAGTGAGTTTTATATATCATTTTAAATCTGAAATAAATCGGTGATATTAAACCAGAAAAAGACGGTTGCTTTTAAAACGTTAGGGTGCCGGCTGAACCAATACGAAACGGATGCGCTGGTCACAGATTTTAGCCAGGCAGGCTATGAACTGGTCGACTATAATGCTTCTCCAGATGTGGTGATTGTAAATACCTGCACCGTCACCAACCAGAGTGATCAGAAATCGAGGTCAGTCATCAGTCAGACTGCCCGCAAGGCTAAAAATGCCGTGGTAGTAGTCACAGGTTGCATGGCCAATAATTTCAAGGAGAAGCTCGAAAGTCAGGAGAATATCACCTTTGTCGTTGAAAACAGCCGGAAAAGCTCCATCCTTACGCTGGTTGACGCCCATTTTTCGGGTGAGATTGTCCATCCCGATCAGTTACCCCAGGATGTTTTCCGTTACGAACCGGTCCGGAAGAGTCTGCACACCCGCAGTGCCGTAAAAATTCAGGATGGGTGTGATAATTTCTGTACCTTTTGCATCATCCCCATGGTCAGGGGGATGGCTGTTTCCAGGCCTGTTGCCGATGTCCTGGAAAGTGTCCGAAAGACTGTGGAGAATGGCTTTAAAGAGCTCGTTATTACGGGGGTCAACATTGGCCGGTATGAAGACGGCACAGTCCGTTTTGAAGAGTTACTTGCAAAGATCCTGGAAGTGCCCGGTGATTTTCGGGTACGGATTTCCTCACTTGAACCTGACGGATTTGGAGATGATTTTGTAAAGCTGTTTGCCCATCCCAGGCTGATGCCACACCTGCACCTTTGCCTTCAAAGCGGTTCGGAAAAGACGCTTCTCAGGATGCGGCGGATGTATGACGTGGAACAATTTCGCAAAACGATTGCCAAATTCAGATTGGTATATCCCGATTTCAATTTCACTACAGATATCATTGTCGGTTTTCCCGGAGAGACAGAGGATGAATTTCAACAGACGCTTGACGCGGTCAAGGAATTCAATTTCAGTCATGTCCATACCTTTAAATACTCTGTCAGGAAAGGGACGAGGGCTGAACGGCTGGAAAATCACCTCCCTGAAAAAATCAAGAATCAACGTTCACTGCAGGTCAGGGATCTTTCGGTGGAGAATAAGATGAGTTATTACAAATCCTTTATCGGACGGACACAGGATGTCCTGATCGAAAAGATCGCCCAGGGTATTGCCAACGGATATGGTCAGCACTACCTCCCGGTTCATTTTAAAGCTTCAGGGGCACAAAAGAATACGGTTCACAAAGTCAGATTAACCGAATTGCACGGCGAGGATGAAAATTGTTACCTGTTTGGTGAAATGGTCATTTAGCTGCCTGCCAGGATAATCAGCCCGAGTCCCGCAACAAAAAGGACAAACATCATTGCCAATAACTTATTTACCGTTTTGGGAGCGCTTTTAAACTCTTTCCAGATGAAGACACCCCAAAGTGCGGCAATCAGGGTCGCCCCTTGTCCCAGACCATAGGATATTGCGAATCCGGCCTTATTGGCTGCAAGAATGCTCAGCGACATTCCGACACACCAGATCATTCCCCCGGCTATCCCGGTGAGATGTTCCTTGAGTGAGCCCCTGAAATATTGGGAATAGGTAACCGGGGAACCTTCAAAAGGTTTTCTCATCAATATGGTATTGAATAAGAAGTTGCTGATCAGCACTCCCAGCGAAAAGATGAAGACGGCGGCATAGGGGGTGAGCATCCCGGCCTCGGGGCTTACCTGATTCGTTGCCATGGACGCAGCCACAAAACGATAAAAAAGGGCCATCAGGACACCTCCGACAATTGATATGACAATTCCCTTGGCCGGAACCTTATGAGCCTGAGCCGCTTTCTTCCCATACGCCAGTGCATCGATGACGATGGCCAGGCTGACCAGTGCAACTCCGCTGAACAAAAGTAAGGCATCGCCCTGAGGCTTCGCAATATAATTGATTATCACCCCCAATACTAAGGCAATTCCTATCCCGATCGGGAATGCGACGGACATTCCGGCTATAGCAATGGCTGCCACAATCAGGATATTGGCGAGGTTGAAAATTAACCCACCGGCCAGAGCACCAAAGAAGCTGGTCCAGGAGGCCTGCCGGAGGTTATCTGTAAATCCCATCCCCTGACTTCCGGTACTTCCCAGCGTGTGCCCTAAAATCAGCGAAAAAAATAATATCCCAAGCACATAATCCCAATAGAACAATTCAAAGCGCCAGGTTTTGGCAGCCAGTTTCTGGGTATTGGCCCACGATCCCCAGCACAGCATGGTAATCACGGTCAGGATCACGGCAACGGCATAAGTTTCTACGATATACATGGTAAACAGATGTTTGGTTAATAATCAGCGCGTTTTTTTAAATTAAATCATAAAAAAAGAGTTCAAAGTGAAAGGTGCAAAATGCAAAACGGATGATTTTTTAATCCTTTCCAGATTGTTTTCTTTCTGTTTTGCACTTTGCATTCTTTATTTTGCATTTTGATATTATTCCTTTTTCCTGACCTCGTGCATAATATATCCTTCAATAATTCCCGATATCTCATCGGGTCTCTTTTTAAAGGTCAGATAGCTGTGCTTTCCGTTTTCACGGCTGATCCAACGGTTATGCCCGGATGGTTCCGCGACCATAGTTCCATGAACCTCACCAAAGGCAAACGAAGCTCCTTTTACCGCAGCCAGAACTGCGGTCTCATCCCAGCTCATTCGCCCATTCCTGTCTTCCTGAGACATGGGAATTGCAATTTTAAAAGCCATGTGCGCCGGACTTTGCAGATTAGCGGCTATTAATTTCTTCCCGGTAAAGATTTTTTCCCCGATTTCAAAACCGCTCAGGAGAATCCGGGTTGGCCAGTGTTCGAAAACATAGTTGGAGGAGGTGGAGTCTTCCTTCACGTTGAATTCCCATCCCTCCGGAAACTTTCCGGCCATGGATACCAACTGCTTTACCTTTTTTGAAACCAGGGCAGTTCCGTCAAGTGGTGAAATTGAATCGGGCTTTGAAAGCAACAAATCGTTCAGATTCGTGAGGAATCCAACCGTGACGATAACCACCGAATGGTCGGGTTGGTATGCGAGGATTTTGCGGTAAAGGAGCTTTGCATCCTGTGCCTGTGAATTTGAGTTGAGGAAATGGGGATAATGAGCCACGAGCGAGTCTGTCCAATGCTGGCTGCACCCGATATTCACCCCATGGGTTTTGGGAGTACCGACCGGAATTTGAGGACGTCCGTAATAGGTATTGATCACTTCGAGCGACGGCGCGACGAGCTCGTATTTATTCGAGGCTATGGTGGCCAGGATCTGCGCTTTTCCGCTGTCGGCAAAGGCGTGCAACATCGTTAAGGCACCCACATCATCATAGTCGGGACCCATGTCGCTGTCGAAGATGATTTTAACAGGATCTTTTGAGGGCGATTTCGATAAATTACATGAAATCAATAAGATAAATGCTACAGGAATCCAAAGTTTAGTTGTCATTTTTAAGTCATTTATTAGACCCGGTCAATCGCTGCAAAGTAGAGTAATTCAAGCATTCCATCGCAACAAAAAACATTAAAGTTTTTCCCGCAGATCCCGCAGATCATCGCGGAAGTAAAAAATATCTGCGTAATTCTGCGCCATCTGCGGGACATATATTATTGAAAATATTGTTTATTTGCTCAATTTCTGAAACGAGAACTGATAATTTTCATTTTTCTTATCCCCTGTTTTAAAGATAATTGCCTTTGAGAGATAGAGATTGGCCGCTGTGGCTTCGGGTCGTCTTTCCCCTTTGACCACCACTTTCAGCGTATGCTTTCCTGGTTTAAGACCCGTAATATGGTAAAGATCCATGTCGGTCTGAATTTGATTGGCACATCCAAAATATTCATCGATCGTCCGTTTAAGCCTACCGTCAATGAAAATATCGGCTTTGCCGCAATCTTTCATCCAGTTTCCGCAAACCGAAATGCCGGTCCCTTCAAAGGAGAGCAGAGCCTCGTCACCCGGCTGGCTGCTGAATTTAGCCTCTTCAAACAGTTTATTGTTATTGTCTTCGTCCTGACCTTTATAAACGGCCCAGTTCCCGGTGAATTGCCACCTATCCTTTTCAAAGACAGTAACCTTGTGATCGAAAACCAATTTTGGAAAGGCCACCTCAGGTTTGAAAGGATGAGGAGTCTGGATTTTAATTTTCAGTTCACGGTCGTTCGCAATTCCTCCATTCTTTACGGCAATTTCCCGGGCATATTTCATGGTTTGACTTACCGCCTTATTGAACGAATAGCTGGTATGGATAAAGAGGGTGTCTCCCATAGTCTGAACGGCATGCTGATATTCCTTTGGCAAACTGCTGAACCCTTTCATTACCCCGAGTACCGCCATGGCATTTGACGGATTGCAATCGGCATCCTCACCGCATCTTGCCGTAATTTCCATGGTCTTATGGGGATCTCCTTCGCCGTAAAGTAGCCCCATCACCACATACGCTCCGTTTAATTTGGCATCAATGTTAAAGGGGCTTCCGGCTTCGCAAATGTGAACGCTTCCCCATTTAGCCTCGAGCTCTTTCCACGATGCACGCCAGTCTGCCGGGTAGTGCTCGTGCAGCAGAATCACATCTTTTACAATCTTTGCATAATCACTCTTTTCAGGAATGGAAAGAAGAGCCTTCCCGATTAATTTAGCGATGTCACTTTCGAAATAGGCATTTGCATATAAGGCCCCGATAAATATACCGCCATAAACCCCATCACCATAGTTCATGATATGACCCACTTTGTCAGCCAGCTTTCGGGCTGTCAGGGGCATCCCGGGACACATAAATCCGATATAATCGGCTTCTATTTGGAAATCAATATCATCGGCATGAATATTAAAATCAGGATGGCCCGATTTCGGAGGGAAAATACTATCGAAATAGTTTTTACGCGCCTGCACATTGGCATGCCACAGCTCGTAACCGGCCTTGGCAAAAAGCTCCTGGAACTTCTTTGCCGGAGCATCGATACCGCATTGATCCATCGTCATCAGGAAAGTAAGCTGGACATACAGGTCATCCTGTTCTTTGGAGCCTATCACATCGGATGGAACCCAGGTTATCGGATCCTCAAAAGTTTTGCACTGCGCTTTAAATTCGACCGGTGCTCCATAGGTCACCCCCAGCATCTTGCCGGCCCAGCCTCCCGAGATCTTATCTTTGAGCACCTCCGCAGAAATGGTGTGGGTGTTCGTAAACGATGGTTGGGTTCTGCCGGTGTAAAAAGCGAACACCAGAAAAAATATCTGGGTAATTAGCTTCATTTTTTGAAATATAAATCTTTTCGGTATACCCTCACCCGGCCCGGAATCAGTAACTTCCAGATCTCATTCCATTGCATCAACTGCTTGCTGACCAGCCTGGAGCCGTCAATCAATGTCCGGTACGGGATCGCATAAATCAACACCAGAACTACAAACCAATTTGGGTGAAGGGTGCGTGAAACCAGGAGCAGTAACGGAAGAGGTAGGAGAATTGCGATATAATAGGCAAAAATATTTTTCATAAGGTGATTTTGGGTCAGCTGCTTATATTTTGGATGAAACTTATTCAACCTCTTTCCGGTAAGGTGCCGAGGATTGGGCGCCCATTCGGGTTACAGAGATTGAAGCAGCCTCGCAGGCAAATTTCACGGCTTTTTCGAGCTCCATTCCTTCAGAGATTGCCACTGCAATAGCCCCGTTAAACACGTCGCCCGCGGCTGTTGTATCGATTGCTTCGACTCTGGGTGACGGAACCAGGAGAGCTTTGTCCCCGGTAAACAGTAATGCACCTTTGCTTCCCAGTGTGATAACAACCACTTTTACCCCGCGATCATATAGGTTTTGAGCTGCAAGACGGGCAGATTCCATGTCCACGACAGGAATCCCGGAAATGAGTTCTGCCTCGGTTTCGTTAGGGGTGATCATATAGAGCCGGGACAAAAGTTCATCCGGTATTTTCGCTGCAGGGGCAGGATTGAGGATCACTTTAATCCCTGCATCAAATGCGATATTGGCCGCATAGCTGACCGTTTCAATAGGGATTTCGAGCTGCATCAGGATAAGCTCCGACCGGAGTATCTCTTCACGGGCCTGATCAATATCGGTTTTGCCAAGACTCCCGTTAGCGCCCGGGGCAACAACGATGCAGTTTTCACCGTGGGAATCGACTGTAATAAGTGCCACACCTGACGGATGATCCGGATCAGTTATTAAACAGTCACAGTTAATTTGATCGTTTTCAAAATTCTGTCGAGCCTCTCTGCCGAAAACATCATCCCCGGTCTTGGCAATCAGGCTCACTTTGCCTCCAAGCCTGGCAGCTGCGACAGCCTGATTAGCCCCTTTTCCCCCCGGATTCATGAAAAAATCACCTCCCAGAATTGTCTCGCCGGGTGCCGGTAATTTGGTAGTCTTAATAACCATATCGGTGTTACTGCTTCCGATCACGGCAATGCGCTTCAAATCCATGACAGCTTAATTATTTTTTCGCTTTGGTAGTCTGTTTTTTGGTTTCCTTTTCTGGGGTTTCTTTAATCGGTTCAACTTTTGCAGGAGGGGCTATTTTGCTTTGGGATAGTTTTACAGCGCTCATCTCCTTCTTAACTTTTTTCAGTTCAGTTTCTGCCAGATCGAGCTTTTTTGATTTTGCCGAGACCTGCTCCTTGAGGTTGGTGATTTCCAGATCTTTTGCACTTTCCGGAACCACGGCATTGAGTCTGATTTTGAAATCACTCAGAATATTCATGTAATTGATAAATGCCTCATAAGGAGTGTTATAAGGATTAAAATATTTATGAACTTCGCCATCTGAAAAGAATTTCGTGCACATGTAATAAAAGTGATCGATGGTTTGAAGATAATCCCAATCCTTGAGCAGGGTGGCATCATGGCAGATGCTCATGCGCCCCTTAAGCTGATAGAGTTTATCAAAAGCCTCTTTCTGGAGTTCATTTCCCAGCCATGCCGAGAGATCGCGTTCTTCATCGGCCCACGAAATCGGATAGAGCACATGCACTGCAGAAACGGGTTGAAGTGTGGCCACAACTTCAGACGGGGTTGCAAACTGAAGTTGTCCGGTTTTCAGGATGGCGCCCGGCAGGTTTTTCAGGAAATCAAAAATACCTGTCGATTTTGGTTGCAGCTGACCGAAAGTTTCATAATTAATAAATACATTAACGACCTCTTCCTCTTTGGGCAGAGCGGCCATCCAGCCGGCATATTTTTCTGCAGTGAGAGGATATTCACTCCAGGCTTTATTCCCAAACCTGAAAGAGAGATCGTCACTGAACCGGAAATTGCGCATCAGAACCTTTAATCTTGGATTTAATCCATTGCAATACAGGTAGTTAGGACTTTTCCATCCTAAAACATGTTTCGCTCCTTCGGTGATCATTGCCTCAAAGCCCATTTTCTGAACGGTATCTCCTAATTCATCAGAGTAGATTAATTCAGTGTTTCTGAATACTTTAGGGCGTTGTCCGAAGAGCTCCTCAATCAGGTCGTCGTGCGTTCTAACCTGGGATTCGAATAAATCCTTATCGTTCAGCGAAACCATTGAGTTGGCATATGTTTCCGACAGAAACTCAACACAGCCGGTAGCGGCCAATTTAGCAAATGATTCGATAACTTCTGGGGCATACAATTTAAACTGGTCAATTACCACCCCTGATAATGAATAGGTTACCTTGAATTTCCCCTTATATTTCTGGATTTGCTCAAGAATTATTTTATTGGCCGGCAGATAGGATTGATCGGCAACCTTTCGCATGAAAGTTTCATTTGCAAAATCATCATAATAGTAGGCATCGTTGCCAATGTCAAAAAAGCGGTATTTCCGGAACCGGAAAGGTTGATGTATCTGAAAGTTAAGGCAAACTGATTTCATATCTTTTATATTTTATGAGTAGATTTAGATAACGCTGCTAAATAGACCTGATGGACATGTTCTGCTGATTGTTTCCATTGTAAACTGTCCACCTCTTCTCTTCCGTATTTCCTGAACATTGCTGACAGAGCCGGATATTTAAGGATTCCGTAAATGGCGTCAGCCATGGCATTAATATCCCAGAAATCAACTTTAATGGCGTGGGTAAGAATTTCGGCAACTCCTGATTGTTTTGAAATGATCGTGGGGACATCAGACATCATCGCCTCAAGGGGTGAAATACCAAACGGTTCGGAGACGGATGGCATCACATACACATCGCTCATGCGGAACATATCGAATACATCGTCTCCGTGGAGGAATCCGGTGAAGTGGAACCGGTCGGCAATACCCAAACGGGCTGCCCTACGGATCATCTTCTCCATCATATCGCCGCTTCCGGCCATCACAAAATGGACATTGTCGGTGCGCCTTAAAACCTGGAAAGCGGCTTCAACAAAATATTCGGGCCCTTTCTGCATCGTTATCCGACCAAGAAAGGTGACAATTTTCTCGTTAATCCCTTTTTTATAACTCGAATTCTCAGGCTTTTCAACCGGCTCTACGGCGTTATAAACCGTGGTAACCTTGGCAGGGTCTATCCCGTATTTTTCAATAACAATATTTCGGGTGAGGTTGCTCACGGTAATGATCTGGTCGGCGATCTCCATCCCTTCGCGTTCTAAAGAGTAAACCTTGGGATTGACGCTTCCTCCGCTACGATCGAAATCGGTTGCATGAACATGAATGACAAGTGGTTTGCCGCTTACCTTTTTCGCAGCGATTCCGGCCGGGTAGGCCAACCAATCGTGGGCATGGATTACATCAAAATCGTATTCCCTGCCGATATATTCTGCAACAATGGCATAATTGGCAATCTCTTCGAGCAGGTTGGCTCCGTATTTTCCGGTAAAGGGGAGCTTCCCTTCAGAATCGGTCTGGATAAAGCGTGTTTGAGAAGAGACCCGCTGCTCGGTCAGCTTCCAAAACTCCTCAGGGGTAGAATAAGGTAAAAGGTTTGATTCAACTTCGAGAGAGGTGAACTGATGTTCGCTATTATTGAAAATGATTTTTTTCTGGGAGATTGAAACATCGCTCGCCCCGATTATCTTCTTCACTGCGGAATTATCTTCGTCACCATATGCTTTGGGGACGACAAAAAGCACCTCAACATCCTCTAGTTGCGCTAGTCCTTTGGTTAATCCGTAACTGGCCGTACCGAGTCCACCGCTAATGTGCGGGGGAAACTCCCATCCAAACATTAAAACTTTCATTCGAATTCATTTAGATTAACTTACTCATATTGAGATTCCTGTCTTGAATCAAACCCTTCCGGACCAATTTGTAACGCAGTTCTCCGCTTTGCGTTGTCCTGTGCTAAACCGTAGTTGACAAGGGTCTTATCCTTATATTGTTGAGCCGAAAAAATTATTTTTTATGGCAAATTATTTCTGCTTTTGTTCGTAACTGACCTATTTTTAAATGGAGATATTATGTTGTTTCTCCAAATTTTTCGAGCACAGTCAGGGCACTTAAAACTCCCCCAACGTTCCAGGCCTGGGAAATTGCTCCCCGGGCGGTATAAGGTGGATTCCCTTCATAAACTTCTGAGAGTGTCCCAACACAATGTTCCGACATCTCCTCTTCGAAACCTGCCATGATCTGCTTGACAAATGACAAACCACCTGCCTTATGGACTTCAAGGTATGTTTTAACAAAAGGATATATCAGGAAAGGGTAAACACTTCCCATATGAACTGCGGCTGATCGCTGATCCGGATTTCCTTCGCATGATCCCTTGTATTGAAGGTCACTGGGTGCCAGAGACCTGAGTCCGCGTGGCGTGAGCAGCTCATTTCTAACCTTGCTGAGAATTATTTTTTTCTGTTCCCTCGATAGCGGAGAGTAAGTAAGTCCGGCAGCAAAGATCATATTCGGTCTAACAGCCCAGTCCTTGTAATTTTCATCCACATAGTCGGCGAGGTAACCCTGATCATCGCTCCAGAATGTTTCAAGAAATGATGTGGCGATCAGTCCCGGGAAAGAGGACCATTCATTTATAAATGCTTTATCCTTGGCTGATTCAGCGAGTTCCAGAGCAATGCAAACAGCGTTATACCAGGCAGAATTTATCTCTACGGCAAAGCCTCCCCGCTGTGTCACAGGTGTTCCGTCAATATAAGCATCCATCCAGGTCAGGGCTACACCATCCTGTTTGGCGTGAATCAGTCCATTAGGTTCCATGTGAATATTGAAACGGGTTCCCTTTTTATAACTGGAAAGAATTTCTTTCATGGCCGGGCCATAACTCTTCCAGATCTCTCTTTTCTCTTTGAATGGGGTCAGTGAGTGAATGGTCTGGAAAGCGAAGAGCGGTGCATCTGCGGCATCGTAATCGCTGGGTAATCCGGCATATTTGGGAAGTAAACCATCCTTGAGACGCCCGAGATTGGTCTTCAGGATTGCCTCGTAAACCGCAACTTCAGACTGGCTTAACAAAATCCCGGGTAAGGCGAGAAGTGTCTGTCGCGGAATCGATTCATACCAGGGAAATCCGGCGATAAGATCCTTCCCATCTCTCCTGTCACACAAGAATTGCTGGGCAGCATTTAGGAGGCAATTGACGAAACTGTCACGCGGAAGACGCCGCTCTTTTTCTAGTTTATATTGTTTTTTAAGGCCACCGGGATCACAAACTTCGGTTGAGGCGGAAAAAAATACCGACTCCCCTTTTTTTATGGATAGCTCAAAATAACCTGGAACAAAAAGATCCTCCTGATATTCATAACCCCTGGAACGCTCTTTCATATACTCAATGTTCCTTGACCAATCGGGAACAGGGACGAAATCGGGATCCTTGGAAAATTGCATATACAAATCGGGATACCCTTCGTAAAGACACATTTTAATCCCATTCTTCACCCTGGTGAATTTGCCGTTGGCGACCATGTTAGCCCTGGTTAGTTGATGAACATTTCGAAATGCAAGGAAAGGCTTGAATCTCAGTAGAGTAGGGCTGTTGGCATCTTCCAGGGTGTATTTCACAATAACTTGATTTTCATGCTCAACCAACATCCTGGTTTTCGTGAGTATCACACCGCCAACACGATAGGTTACCTTGGGTATCGTATCAATTTCAAAATTCCGGATATACTTGTGACCCTTAGGTTCATAAAATTCACCAGGGTATTTATGAATTCCCAGGTTGAACTGGGTATCATGTTGAATCACAGTTTCATCAAGTGAAGACAGCAGCACATGCTTCCCTCCGTCCAGCTCATCCAGCTGCACAATCAGCATCCCATGATATTTACGGGTATTGCATCCTGCAAGTGTTGAGGAAGAATAGGCGCCTGAACGGTTAGTGCGCAAAAATTCGCGTTGTAATGAGTATTCAAGATTAACCAGTTCCTCTTTATCGAAATTTAGGTAGCTCATACGAACTTGATTTTAATTTTACTCTAATTTTAGCAGTACACCATTCTAAACGAATGTCTATGGTGTCCGCTAAAAATAAGCAAAGGTTTTGTTAACTGAAAATTTAATCTAATATTTTTTCATCAAACTTTCTAATCAGTGTGTTGAAATCGACAAAAGGGTATTTAATTTTAAGCTGATCCAACTTTTCATGTTGAGCTTTAATGAACGAAATATACCCCGCTTCAAGAGGGTTGAATGGCTTATGTTTGAGTGCCTGAATCAATTTATCTATTTCATTAATAATTAATTGAGACTCTTGTTCGAGAATGGCTCCTGCAAATTTCTCCCTGATATAATCGGTAGCAAGCTCACTCAGGTGGGCCATATCGGTTGCATAAAACCGGTAATCCCTGAGTTCATCAAGGACAATCTCGTAAGAAGGGAAATAGGAGATCAGATCATTGCCTGAATTTGCGATCAAGGCTTCTATCGCTAAAAGCAAGGTCGCCTTGCTGAGCTGATTCTCATGTGCCCCATCTTTGAGATGCCTGATTGGACTTACCGTAAAGACGATCCGGAGGTTTGGGTTATTGATCCTGAGTTGCCCGATTAGCGGAATCCATATTTCGGTGATCTGTTCAACCGACAGCCTGTTATGGCTGAACAATGCCGCCGGAAGCTTGTGACAGTTGGAGACTACTTTGCCGCTCTCCTTGAGCTGAAATACCCAGGATGTACCAAAGGTGACAAAGAGATGAGTGGCGTTTTTCAGATGGATTAAAGCTTTAGCTGCTTCAGCGTTGATATGACTGAGAACCTTACCGGGATCCGGACCTGAAAACCTTCCGTGGTGTGAGAAACTGTTAAACAGCCCGTTTGAAAAGAACAGGTCATCTTCCTCAAATTTTTTCTGCGTCATCAGCTGTTCGAGACAATCGGCAACCGAAAACGGATTGTAAAGAATCCCGAATGGATTTACGATGACGGGAAGGCAGCGTTCCTGAAGATAATTTCCGATATTTTCTGCAAAGCATGATCCGATCATCAGCGAATGATGATGATACCCCATCTTTAAATTGAATTCGGGTAGTTCAACCTCCGTTCTCAGTTTAATCATAGTTCATTTTTAATGATTAAAGATAATCAATTTCCCGGAAATTATTTTGTGAAAATCGCTGAAGGGGCTGAATAAAACGATGGAATTATGGAAAATCTGACTAATTAGTCCCGATTCTTTGAATTTATATCTTCCGGTAACTGATATTGCGCATTAACCTGGGGTATCCGGCCCGCTCTAATGCTGAATTTCTGAACATTTTGTTGTAAGTAGGACGATCGAGTTCATCCCAATCATTTTTCTCCATTTCCAACAATCCTTCAATGGGCTTGAAGTCATTGGTCTGATTAGGCGATATTACCCTGTTCCAGGGACAAACATCCTGGCAGATGTCGCACCCAAAGATTTGGTTTTCGAATTTCTCCCGGAGGGGGACCGGAGCCTCTTCTTTATTTTCAATGGTATGATAGGAGATGCACTTTCTGGCATCCACAACACGGTCGGCAATTATGGCCCGGGTAGGACAGGCATCGATACACCGGGTGCAGGTGCCGCAATGATCACTCGTGAATGGGAGATCATAGGCCAGTTCCAGATCAATAATCAGCTCACCAATAAATACATAGGACCCATGGTATTTATTGATCAGCAGTGAATGTTTTCCGATCCAGCCCAGACCAGCCGCTTTAGCCAGGGCGCGTTCCAGAATTGGGGCTGAGTCAACAAAACCCCTTCCCCGGCAGGGGGAAATCTCTGACCGGATGAAGGTTAAAAGTTCACTGAGCTTTTCTTTTACTACAAAATGGTAGTCTCTGCCATAGGCATATTTTGAAATTCTGGGAGCTGCGGGATCGGTTTGTTTATGGGAAGGAAAGTAGTTGATCAGCACTGAAATCACAGATTTTGACCCTTCCTCCAGTTTCGCGGGATCGAGCCGTTTTTCGAAATGATTGGCCATATACCCCATATTGCCGTTCATATTTTCTGCAATCCATTTCTGAAGCGGCTCACGCTCCTCCTCCAAAGCTCTTACTGCCGATATGCCGCATTCCGAAAATCCGAGCTCCAATGCTTTTTGTTTGATCAGGAAGCTATGATTTTCGGCGGATTGGTCCATTGATCGGTGAGGTATTTAAAAATAAATTGAATAGATGGAAATAATTCTACATAAATCCCAGTTCCAGCCGTGCCTCCTCAGACATCATCGATTTGTCCCAGGCCGGATCAAAGGTGATCTCCACCTGGCACGATTCAACCCCTTCCACCTTCTTCGACATATATTCCACATCTGCCAGGATCATGTCTGCAGCAGGGCATCCGGGGGCGGTGAGCGTCATGAGGATTTTGGCCTCATCTCCTTCCATGTCAACGCTATATATTAATCCAAGGTCGTAAACATTGACCGGGATTTCCGGGTCAAATACCTCTTTGAGGTTTTCTATAATTAAATCTATACGTGGGTCCATTGTCGTAATTTTCAATTAGTAATGTTCAATTTCCTAAGCCTTAATTACCCTTGGCTGAAATTTTCTCATAGGCCAATGCATACAGTTTCATTTGTTTTACCATGGCCAGTAGTCCATTCGATCGGGTAGGGGAGAGATGCTGTCTTAAACCGATCTCGTCGATGAAGCGGGGTTCAGAAATCAGAATCTCGTGAGGTGTCCGGTTTGAATAGATTTTCAGCAACAATGCAACTAACCCTTTAACAATCAGTGCATCACTTTCGGCTTCAAAGGTAATTTTACCATCTGCGTATTCCTGGTGCAGCCAAACCCTTGACTGGCATCCCCTGATCAGGTTGCCATCAACCTTGTATTTGGGATCGATGGGTGCAAGTTCATTGCCCAGTTCGATGAGGAGACTATATTTATCCATCCAATCTTCAAATCCTGAAAAATCTTCGATAATCCCCTGTTGTATTTCGTCTATCGTCATTTAAATAATTGTCAATTTATAATGTTCTCCGCCATCTGACGGATCAATGGTTTTTCTTTTTGATTTTCTGTACTTTATTAAAACATCGCCTTTAAGCGGATCAGCGCGATATAAAATGCTTCGATCTCCTCAACTGTATTATAGAATGCGAAGGAGGCACGAACCATATTTTCAACACCGAAATGATCCATCACCGGATCGGCACATAAACGGCCGGTTCTGACCGCAATTCCCATCTGGTCGAGTAAAGTCCCGAGATCAAACGGATGAATCCCTTCAATATTAAAGCAGATGACCCCCGATTTTGCAGGTGCTTCCCCATAAATTCGCAGTCCGTCAATTTGTTTGAGTTTAAGGGTTGCCTCCGTAAGTAAATCATGTTCATATTGCTGAATCATCGGTTTATCCAGGCCGTTCAGGTAATTAATGGCTGCCCCCAAACCGATGGCTCCTACATAATCGGGAGTCCCGGCTTCAAATTTATAGGGAATCTCATTATAGGTGGTTTTTGAAAATGTGACTCGGTCAATCATTTCTCCGCCTCCCAGAAAGGGGGGCATCCGGTCGAGCCATTTTCTTTTGCCGTAAAGGACTCCAATTCCGGTAGGGCCATACATTTTGTGTCCTGAAAAGGTGTAGAAATCGCAGTCAAGATCCTGAACATCAATATTAAAATGGGGTGCGGCCTGAGCCCCGTCGAGCAAAACCAGGATATTTTTCAAATGTGCTTTGGCAATGATCTCCCTGACAGGATTAACTGTTCCCAGGGTGTTGGAGACATGAGTAACCGCCAATATCCGGGTTTTGTCAGTAATCAGCTGATCCAGTAATTCTGCCTGTAAAATCCCGTCATCTCCAAATGGAATCATTTTCAGAGTGGCTCCTCGCCGCTCACACATCATTTGCCAGGGAACAATATTGGCATGATGCTCCATTTCTGTAACGATGACCTCATCTCCTTCACGAACGAACGCTTCTCCAAACGAAAAAGCCACCATGTTGATTGATTCGGTAGTCCCGTGGGTAAAGATAATCTCTGCCGGTTCAGCTGCATTTAAATAACTTCGAACCGCTTCCCTTGCCCCTTCGAAAGCTTCAGTGGTCTTATTGGCCATGAAGTGAGTCGCCCGGTGGATGTTGCCGTTAATCCGGAGTGAAAATTCATTCACCCGGTCAATCACCTGTTGAGGGCGCTGGCTGGTGGCGGCATTATCCAGATATATGAGGGGCTTGCCATTGACTTTCTGGTCAAGGATTGGAAAATCTTTACGTATTTTGAACAGATCAGGAATCATAAGAATTGAAATTGACAATTATTAATTGGCAATTGACAAATGTACTATTTATTGATTACTAGACTTATATGAGAAATAAAAATAAAATCAGTTCCCTGTTTTATGCTGATTCAGAACTGGCAAAGTGCGGATTGCTTATCAGCGAATGCAGTCCATGGCGCAGGAATGGCATTTCGATACCTCTCCCCTTAACCGTTTATTGACCAGCTTGTCGATGACATCACGCAGCTTTTCAATTTTAATCTCAGCCAGCACCTCGTGGGCGAAAGCAAACATTAGCATGAGCCGTGCCTCTTTTTCATTGATCCCCCTCGCCTGAAGATAGAAAAGCGCTTCATCGTTAATGCGGCCAACAGTGGCACCATGAGAGCATTTCACATCGTCATTGTCGATCACTAACTGCGGTTTGGTATTCATCTTCGCCGCATTGGTGAGTAAAACGTTGTTATTCCGCTGATATGCAGCTGTTTTAACTGCATGGGGAAGCACATGAATACGACCGGTAAAACCGCCGGTTGAACTATCGTCCAGAATATTCTTGTACAACTGATCGCTTTGGCAATTCGGCCTGATATGTTCGATATTCGTATAATTATCAACGTGTTGATTCTTATCCGATAGTGCCAGGCCACAAATTTTGGCTGAGGCATGTTCACCGTCCAGCAGAACCTTGAGATTATTCCGGATTATTCCGCCATGCAGCGTTATTGCATTGGTAACCAGTTGCGACCCCCGAGCCTGACGGATGTAAAGTCCTGAAAGACTTGCAGTTTTATTATGCTGATTTTGAATGCTGTAAATATCAATTACGGCCTCTTCCCCGATTTCAAACTCGGTGAGGTTATTGTTAATAAACTGTTGGGGCATGAGGGTATGATCACAGAACATGATCTTTGCCTGACTATTCTTTCCGGCAATGATCAGGTTCCGTTGGGTAACGTAAAGGTCATCCTCACTCCGCAGGATATTAATCAACTGCAATGGTTTGGTAATATGGGTATTATCCGGAATATAGATAAATACCCCATCCTGTGCAAACAGCGTGTTCATTGCCGTTAACGGATCGTCCTTCGAGAGGGCCAGATTGCCGTAGTATTTTTCAACAAGGTCAGCATTTTCAACCATTGCCTTGCGGAGACTTTTGACGATAACCCCTTCCGGATAAACCGTGTTCCGGTTACCTCCTTCATCGTACCAGCCATTGACCACAAGGATCAGGTGGGTATCGAATTCGGGTACGTCACAGCTAAAGACCTCATTCAGATTAATTTCGAAGTCCTCTGGTTTGAAGAACCGCCTGAAATTTTCGTTGTCAAACAGGCGGGTGAGGTCCGTATATTTATAATTTTCGGTTCTGAATCCCGGAATACCCATCCGCTGAAAGGCCTCGAGTGCAGGCTTACGGGTGCGGTTCACCCATTCGGGCACCCCCTCTCCAATCAATGTCCGATTAGCGCTGAAAACATCGCTGATCCTTTTGATTGCTGTTATTTTTTCCAATACATCTGCCATGTTTATTCTCCCTGCTCTTTTTTGATCCAGTCGTAACCCTTCTCTTCGAGCTCAAACGCCAGCTCTTTTCCGGCCGATTTGACGATGCGCCCTTCGTAAAGAACGTGTACAAAATCGGGTACGATATAGTCTAGCAGCCGCTGATAGTGAGTCACCAGAATAGTTGCGTTATAAGGAGTCTTCAGCATATTCACCCCGTTGGATACAATCCTCAGGGCATCGATATCGAGACCGCTGTCGGTTTCATCGAGGATGGCCAGTTTGGGTTCGAGCATAGCCATCTGGAAGATTTCATTTTTCTTCTTTTCACCACCCGAAAAACCTTCATTTACAGAGCGGTTGGTGAGTTGCGAATCGATCTGTACCATCGCCTTCTTCTCACGCATCAGTTTGAGAAAATCCCCGGCAGACAGCTCTTTTTCATTGCGGTATTTGCGATGTTCATTCACCGCGGTTTTCAGAAAATTGACCATGCTCACTCCCGGTATTTCGACGGGGTACTGGAAACTGAGGAAAAGCCCCTCTTTCGCCCTTACATCAGGCGACATATCAAATATATTTTTTCCGTTAAACGTGATCGTTCCATGGGTCACCTCAAAATTTGAGTGCCCGGCCAAAACATTGGCCAGCGTACTTTTGCCGGAACCATTCGGTCCCATGATTGCGTGAACCTCACCGGCATTTACTGTAAGGTTTATCCCCTTGAGGATATCTTTCCCTTCAACCTTTGCGTATAAGTCTTTAATTACGAGCATCTTCTAAAATTGTAATTTCATTATTCATCATTCTCACTTCCTCACTCTATCAATCCATCTCTTTTTACCCCACACTGCCCTCAAGACTGATCTGCAATAGCTTTTGAGCTTCAACTGCAAATTCCATCGGCAATTTATTGATAACCTCACGTGCGTAACCATTGACAATCATGCCAATGGCATCCTCGGTGGAAATACCCCGCTGGTTGCAGTAAAAAATCTGGTCTTCCCCGATTTTGGAAGTGGTGGCTTCATGTTCTATTATTGAACTGCTGTTCCCAACCTCGATATACGGAAAGGTGTGTGCCCCGCAGGTATCTCCCAATAAGAGGGAATCACACTGGGAGTAATTCCGGGCATTCTCCGCTTTGGGAGCGACCCGCACCAAACCGCGGTAAGAGTTGGAACTATGACCTGCCGAAATTCCCTTGGAAACAATGGTACTTTTGGTATTTTTCCCGATATGGATCATCTTGGTACCTGTGTCTGCCTGCTGGAAGTTATTGGTCAGGGCCACTGAGTTGAATTCTGCGATTGAGTTGTCACCCATAAGTACACAGCTTGGATACTTCCAGGTAATGGCTGAACCAGTTTCAACCTGATTCCAGAGTATTTTTGAGGATATTCCTTTGCAGATTCCCCGCTTGGTGACAAAATTGAAGATTCCCCCGAGGCCATTCTTGTCTCCGGGATACCAGTTCTGGACTGTAGAATATTTAACCTCAGCACGATCGAGTGCAATAATCTCAACAACGGCTGCATGAAGCTGATTCTCATCCCTCATCGGGGCGGTACATCCTTCAAGATAAGAGACATAGCTGTCGTCATCCGCAATGATCAGCGTGCGTTCAAACTGCCCGGTATTTTGGGCATTGATCCGGAAATAGGTGGATAACTCCATCGGACAGCGGGTCCCTTTGGGAATGTATACAAACGATCCGTCAGAAAAAACAGCTGAATTGAGCGCGGCAAAATAATTGTCGTTGTATGGTACGGCCATTCCCAGGTATTTCTGGATCAAATCGGGATGGTGTTTGACCGCTTCGCTGAATGAACAAAAGATGATGCCCCGTTCAGCGAGGGTCTCTTTGAAGGTCGTTTTCACTGATACACTATCGATGACTGCGTCAACCGCCACACCGGAAAGCATTTTTTGTTCCTCGAGCGGTATTCCCAGTTTCTCAAAAGTACGCAGCAATTCCGGATCAACCTCGTTCAGACTCTCATATTTGGCTTGCTGTGTTGGTGCAGCATAAAATATAATATCCTGATAATCAATCTCCGGAATCTTTAATTGTGCCCATTCGGGCATTTTCATGGTCAGCCAGCGACGGTAGGCTTTGAGGCGGAACTCGAGCATAAATTCGGGTTCGTCCTTCTTGGCAGAAATAATTCTGATTACCTCTTCATTCAATCCTTTGACAATGGTATCTGTTTCTATATCAGATACAAAGCCAAATCTATAATCGCGCTGGGTGACCTCATGCAATAACTTATTTTGGTCTTCCATGATAGTTTCTGAATTCAATAATTATATACCAGTAACAAACATGCACGACAAATTCCTACTGTCTGCTTAAATAGACTGGTTTTAAATTGCAAAGATACAAAATGAACATTACTTTTGAGGTTCCAAAATTCTAAATAAAAGATGATCTTGTATGGCAAACGCAACGCACAGTAAAACAGAGCTTTCCGAGCTTGGGGAGTTCGGTTTAATCCGTCGGCTGACTGAAAATATCGTTTTGAAAAACGATAGTACTCTGAAAGGAGTTGGCGATGACTGCGCAGTGCTTGATTTCAAGAATAAAAAAATTGTTGTCACGACCGATCTTCTGACCGAGGGGGTCCATTTTAACCTGATGTATGTTCCTTTGCGTCATCTTGGGTATAAGGCGGTAACGGTCAATCTGAGTGATGTTTATGCCATGAATGCCATCCCTAAACAGATTACCGTCTCCATAGCCGTTTCGTCTAAGATGTCGGTTGAGGCGATTGATGAGCTGTACTCCGGAATTTACCTGGCCTGCGAACGATACGGGGTTGATCTGGTTGGCGGTGATACCACCTCCTCACTTACAGGTCTTCTCATTTCTGTTACCGCTATCGGTGAGGCCGAAGAGGAGGAGCTTGTCTACCGGAATGGAGCTAAAACCACTGATTTATTATGTGTTACAGGTGATCTTGGGGGAGCTTACATGGGATTGCAATTGCTCGAACGCGAGAACGAAGTGTTCAAGGTCAATCCTAAGATGGTTCCCCAGTTTAATGGTTATGATTATATCCTTGAACGGCAATTGAAACCGGAAGCCAGAAAGGATATCCCCTTGCTATTTAAAGAACTGGGGATTAAGCCTACTTCAATGATAGATATTTCCGACGGACTCTCTTCTGAAATTCTTCATCTGTGCACTCAAAGTGAGGTGGGTTGCCGGCTTTATGAAGACCGTCTGCTTTTTGATAATCAAACCAAAAAGATGGCTGCAGAGCTGAATATTAATCCGTTGGTTGCCGCTTTAAACGGGGGTGAAGACTATGAATTGCTCTTTACCCTTCCCGTAAGTGACAATGATAAGATTCGGAATCATCCCGATATCTCCGTCATCGGGTACATCACCGATAAGAGCGAAGGGGTAAACCTGATTACAGCCGGGATGGGACAGGCAATCCCATTGCAGGCTCAAGGGTGGAACCCGCTGAAGAAGTGAACGCAGATAGCAGAGGTGTCCAAATGGGATCAGGTGAAATTTGAGTCAATATACTCCTGAAATTTTTTATGATATTGTTCGCTAACGGGAATATACACTTTCCCATCGAACACAATGCGTTTCCGGTCGATTGTGGTAATCTTGGACAGGTTAACGATATATGAACGGTGTACCCGCATAAAGCGGTCGGATGGCAACAGACTTTCGATCATTTTCATACTTAAAAGGGTCATCACGGGTTTAGAGTTGGTGAGATGAATCCTGATATATTCATTCATTCCTTCTAAATACTTGATTTCATTAAAGTTAATTCGTATCAACTTATAATCGGACTTGATGAACAGAAAATCTTTACTGCTGCTGGTTTCAATGCCATTTTGATTATGCGTATTAAACCAATTCAACACTTTATTTGCTGACTTTAAAAAATCGGTGTAGCTAACCGGCTTAAGCAGGTAGTCCAGGGCATCAATCCTGAAACCTTCAACCGCATATTGGCTGTAGGCAGTTACAAAAACGATCTTCGGGGGATTTTCGAGGGATTTTACAAAATCCATTCCGTTGAGATCCGGCATATTGATATCAACAAACATTAGATCTGCAGGTGTTGATGCTAAGGCTTCATAGGCCTGTAATGCACTGTCAAACAATCCTTCCAGTTTCAGGAAAGGCGTTTTTTTAATATACCCGGCAATTTGGTCCAGAGCCAGAGGTTCATCATCAATAGCGATACAACTGATCATATGGGAATGGATAAGTTAGCGGTAAACAATTCTTCAGAATCGATAATATCCAGGTGATAATCCTGTCCATAGAGTAAAGATAACCGTTTTCTTGTATTCTCTATGCCAATACCTGTAAAGGGGTGAAGCTGGTTTTGATCGTTTTTACTGTTTTTGATAATCAGAAGCAGCCTGTTTTCGCCGATGATGAGATCGATATCGATAAATGATTCTTCACGGTAACTGATGCCGTGTTTAAATGCATTCTCAATCAGTGAGATAAATAAAAATGGAGGTATTATCTTTTCAGGAACAACCTGAGGTGATTTGAAATTGATCCGGACTTTAGAATTATACCTAAGTTTCATCAGGTTAACATAGCTTTCGAGGAATTCAACCTCGCTCT
>Ga0359897_10008_pt1 | contig 102064 bp, 89 predicted proteins | sample SorcelJu500001C4_4_FD_206068 | JGI IMG/M metagenome (GOLD analysis project Ga0359897, IMG submission 206068) | Enriched cells from Trout Bog Lake Hypolimnion, Wisconsin, USA - BChl from Trout Bog BchlTB.July23.5000.01.C4 | ecosystem: Environmental > Aquatic > Freshwater > Lake >... | reverse complement strand
GCGGGAAAAACGGGGATGATGTATCCAGGCAATTTAGATTGAGAAAGACTAAAAAATCCCATAATTACAGCGAACCAGCAAACTAAAAGCCAGCCACTTGAAAATTGAGAAGAACGCTCTTTCCAGGCTAAGGCTATGGCGCCGGGAATTTGAGCTAACCAAGGTAAAAAGCCAATTAAGAGCAAAGGAATAAAATAATAAACGGGACCCGTTCTGCTGTGCGCGGTTTCAGTAAATCGTTGCAAGTGTTCGTGAATAAAGAAGAATTGCAAGAACTCTGAATTACGTTCTGCAACCAAGATAAACCATGGCGCAGTTACGAGTAGAAAGAGGGTCGTGCCGCTGATGAGATGTAGGCGTTTCCAAATCTTCCAATCCCAGGCTGTAAGGGAGTACGCAACAAATACCATTCCAGGAATTGCTACACCGATGACTCCTTTGGAGAGGGTAGCTAAAGCCATCAACATCCAACAAGCCCACATCCAATTTCTGCTAGCGGTCTTATTTTCATAGCTTTGCGATAAGAGGAGGCTACAAAGGGCCGCTACTAAAAACGCAGACAAGCCCATATCTAAAGAATTCATGTGACCGCTGATCACCCACATCGGGCTTGATGCCAGAACTATGGCTGCGAGCCAACCCGCTCTTGCTGAATAAATCCGAGCGCCAGTAAATCCAACAAATACAATGGTTAAAAACCCCGTTAATGCAGTCCATAGTCGAGCCTGCCAATCGCCTATGCCAAAAAGATGAAATGCTGTCGCAGTAGCCCAAATTTGCAGCGGTGGCTTCTCAAAATATTTATAGCCGTTGTAGCGAGGAGTTATCCAGTCGCCAGTAACAAGCATTTCACGAGCCATTTCTGCATAACGACCTTCATCCGATGGAATGAGGTGACGGTAATTGAGGGTTCCAAACCAGAGAAGGGTATAAACCAAGACTAACAATAAGATTGCGCCTAGGTTCAGGGCGCTTGAACGCCTGATTTGGCCAAACTGCATTAGGTATTTTCCACAATGAGCGCCAATAACACTTGGCGACCTTCACCTACAAGAATGTTATATGTGCGACAAGCTGCTTGTGAATCCATGAATTCAAAGCCAATTTTGGCCTCTATGAGTGCTTTTAGGAGCTCAGGTTTGGGAAATCGCTGGCGTTTGCCAGTGCCAATAAGGATTAATTCTGGTTTTAAGGCAACCATTTGCGCAAAATGGGATGCCTCTAGGGCGTCAAAGGAGCTAACCGCCCATGTTTCAATAGCACCATCAGAGCTCAGCAAAACTGCATGGCTGTATGGGGTCTTATTGATCTCTACATAGCCATCACCATAGCCGGTGATCGTATTGGCTCCTGAATGGGGGTCAGATTGAAGCTTCACGTGGACTCTCTGTCATAATTATATGGATTATAGCCAGCTGTTTTTTCCTAAATTTCAAGAACTTACCCATTAATTTATTGTGAAACCTATCCTCAAGTCAGAAAAACTCAATCACGTCTGTTATGACATACGTGGGCCTGTGCTTGAGCTTGCTCAGCGCATGGAGGAAGAGGGTCAAAAGATCATTAAATTAAACATTGGAAATGTGGGGGTATTTGGCTTTGATCCTCCTGAGGAAATTCAGCTCGACATGATTCGTAATTTGAGTAATGCCTCTGCATACTCAGATTCCAAGGGCATCTTTGCTGCTCGTAAGGCCATCATGCACTATTGCCAAGAAAAAGGCATTCAAGGTGTCACTTTGGATGATATTTATACCGGTAATGGGGTGTCAGAGCTCATCGTGTTGGCTATGAATGCATTGCTAAACAATGGTGATGAAGTTTTGGTGCCGGCCCCCGACTATCCTTTATGGACGGCGGCCGTGAGCTTGTCTGGTGGTACTCCGATCCACTACCTTTGTGACGAAGAACAAGAGTGGGCGCCAGATTTAGAGGATTTACGTAGAAAAATTACCCCACGCACTAAAGCGATTGTGGTGATTAACCCCAATAATCCTACTGGGGCAATCTACTCAAAAGAGATTTTGCTGGAGCTTACCGAGATCGCTCGTGAGCACGGTTTGATTTTGTTTGCTGATGAAATCTACGACAAAATGCTATATGACCAAGAAAAACATATTTCCTTGGCTTCTTTGTCTACTGATGTTGTGATGATTACCTTTAACGGTTTATCAAAGAACTATCGATCGTGCGGTTACCGTGCGGGTTGGATGATCGTGTCGGGCGATAAAGAGATGGTTCGTGATTACATTGAGGGGCTCAATATGCTGTCCTCAATGCGCTTGTGTGCCAATGTGCCTGGTCAATATGCCATTCAAACCGCCTTGGGTGGCTATCAAAGTATTAATGATTTAGTTAATGAGGGTGGACGCCTTGCTAAGCAGCGCGATCTTGCTTGGAAGCTAATTACAGAAATACCCGGCGTCACTTGCGTTAAGCCAAAATCTGCTTTGTATTTATTTCCAAAGTTGGATTCTGAGATGTATCCAATAGAAGATGATCAGCAATTTATTGCTGACTTATTAAAAGAGGAAAAGGTCTTATTGGTGCAGGGCTCCGGCTTTAACTGGGCCAAGCCAGACCATTTCCGTGTAGTGTTCTTGCCCCATGAGGATGTGCTTAAAGAGGCTATTGGCCGACTTGCTCGTTTTCTGGAGCGTTATCGTCAAAAACATAGTCGCAAAGCGGCTACAAACGTAGCAAAGGCATCATGAAACCGATTCAAGTTGGTCTGTTAGGTATTGGCACCGTTGGTGGTGGCGTATTCACTGTTCTTGAGCGCAATCAAGATGAAATTCAACGTCGCGCTGGTCGGGGTATTCATATTAATACCGTGGCGGATCTTAATGTTGAGCGTGCCAAAGAGTTGGTTCAAGATCGTGCTCAAGTAGTAAGCGATGCGCGAGCAGTAATCAATAATCCTGAGATCGATATTGTTGTTGAGTTAATTGGCGGTTATGGAATCGCTAAAGATTTGGTGCTCGAAGCAATTGCAGCGGGTAAGCACGTGGTTACCGCAAATAAAGCCTTGATCGCGGTTCATGGTAATGAAATTTTTAAAGCCGCTCATGAAAAAGGTGTGATGGTTGCTTTTGAGGCGGCTGTTGCTGGCGGTATTCCAATCATCAAAGCATTGCGCGAAGGTTTAACTGCCAATCGTATCGAGTGGGTTGCCGGCATCATTAATGGGACCACCAACTTCATTCTTTCTGAGATGCGGGATAAGGGCCTGGACTTTGCAACAGTATTGAAAGAGGCGCAACGTTTGGGCTATGCTGAGGCGGACCCAACGTTTGATATTGAAGGTGTTGATGCTGCGCATAAAGCCACCATCATGAGTGCGATTGCATTTGGTATTCCAATGCAGTTTGAAAAAGCTCACGTTGAAGGCATTACCAAATTAGATGCTATCGATATTCGCTATGCTGAACAATTGGGCTATCGCATTAAGTTGCTCGGTATTGCCAAGAAAACTTCAAGCGGTATTGAGTTGCGTGTTCACCCAACTTTGATTCCCGCTAAGCGTTTGATTGCAAACGTTGAAGGCGCAATGAATGCGGTGCAGGTATTTGGTGATGCGGTTGGCACTACCTTGTACTACGGTAAGGGAGCGGGCTCCGAGCCGACTGCCTCTGCAGTGATTGCCGACTTGGTTGACATTACCCGATTATTAAATGCAGACCCAGAGAATCGCGTTCCTTATTTGGCGTTCCAAGCGGATGCTGTTCGTGATACACCAGTATTGCCAATGGGTGAAGTGACAACTAGCTATTACTTGCGTTTACGCGTTGCCGATCAGGCCGGTGTTTTGGCTGACATCACCAAGATCCTGGCATCACATGGCATCTCTATCGACGCTCTCTTGCAAAAAGAGGCTGATGAGGGTGAGAGCCAAACCGATCTGGTTGCATTAACTCATGAAACCAAAGAGAAGCACATGCTTGCCGCAATTCAAGATATTCAGAATCTCAAGACGGTTGCTGGCGAGGTAGTGAAGGTTCGTTTAGAAAATTTGTCTTAATAACGAGTAAGTAATTTATAAGCACATGCGTTACCAATCGACTCGTGGCAATAGCCCACAACAGACTTTCTTAGAGATCCTCCTTGGTGGATTAGCTCCTGATGGCGGTTTGTATTTGCCAGCTCAATATCCGCAGATATCTCTTGCGCAACTCGATTCATGGCGAGGTTTATCTTATGCTGATCTCGCTTATGAAATTCTCAGCCTGTACTGCGATGATATTCCAGAGGCTGATTTACGCACCTTGCTTCGTAAAACTTACACTGAACAAGTCTATTGCAATGGGCGTACACAAGATAATGCTAAAGACATTACACCTATACATTGGTTGGGTGATGAGAGCGGTACTCGGATTGGTTTATTAAGTCTTTCAAATGGCCCAACACTTGCATTTAAAGATATGGCCATGCAATTATTAGGCAATCTATTTGAATACGCTTTAAAGCGTGCCGGCCAGAAACTTAATATTTTGGGTGCCACCTCCGGAGATACTGGTAGTGCTGCTGAATATGCAATGCGGGGTAAAGAAGGGGTGAAGGTATTCATGCTTTCGCCACGCGGAAAAATGAGTACGTTTCAATCTGCTCAAATGTATTCCTTGCAAGACCCTAACATTTTTAACCTGGCTGTTGCTGGAGTATTTGACGATTGCCAGGACATTGTTAAGGCGGTCAGTAATGATCATAAATTTAAAGCTGAGAACCAGATTGGCACCGTTAACTCGATTAACTGGGGGCGCGTTGTTGCTCAGGTGGTTTATTACTTTCAAGGCTACCTCCTGGCAACCAAGGATAGTAGCGAGAAAGTTTCTTTCACTGTGCCATCAGGAAATTTTGGTAATGTTTGCGCAGGGCATATTGCTCGCATGATGGGATTGCCTATTGAACATTTGGTGGTTGCCACTAACGAGAATGATGTTTTGGATGAATTCTTCCGCACGGGTATTTATCGTGCGCGTAAATCCGCTGAAACATTGCATACCTCAAGTCCTTCTATGGATATTTCTAAGGCGAGTAACTTTGAGCGCTTTGTCTTTGATCTGATGGGTCAAGATGGCAAAGCTACTGCTGGGATGTTTAAGCAGGTAGATGAGGCTGGTGGATTTGATTTATCCAAGGATGAGGTATTTAAAGGTATTGGAAGGTATGGCTTTCAATCTGGTCGAAGTACTCATGCTCATCGCCTAGAAACTATTCGGGATATTGATAAGCGCTATGGCGTCATGATTGATACACATACTGCCGATGGTGTGAAAGTAGCTCGCGAGCATCTGCAGTCTGGTGTTCCTATGCTTATTTTGGAGACAGCTTTACCGATTAAATTTGAAGAGACGATTCAAGAAGCTTTAGGCCGTCCTGCAGAGTGCCCGGCAGCCCTCCAAGACATCAGGTCTCGACCACAACGTGTCGAAAATATTGATGCTGATGTGAATCAAGTCAAAACCTTCATCACTACGCATCTTCATTAAGCAAGCTCCTTCTTCTAAATAGGTTCTTTTATGACCAAGCCTCCGATGTTGACTGCTCAGCAGGCCTTAGAACATCTACTTTTAAATGCTAAGCCTATCAGCGACAGTGAAGTGCTTACAACCCAGAATGCTCTTGGGCGGGTGTTGGCGCAAGCCGTGACTAGCTTGGTAGATGTGCCACCTTTAGACAACAGCTCCATGGATGGTTATGCCGTACGCACTGTTGATGTTCCCACAGCCAAATCCATTCTGAGGATTGCTCAACGCATACCAGCGGGTTCGGTTGGAGTTCAATTAGAGTCGGGAACAGCTGCTCGTATTTTTACTGGTGCGCCCATTCCTTTAGGTGCTGATGCAGTAGTCATGCAAGAGGATTGTGAAATCACGCCGGAAGACTCTAGTCAGATAAAAATTAATATCGTCCCAAATAATGGTCAATGGATTCGCCAACGAGGTGAGGACCTCACCACTGGAAAAGTGGCATTAACGGCCGGTACATTTTTGCGGCCACAAGAATTAGGTGTTGCAGCATCGGCCGGGTTAACCCATTTGCATGTGAAGCGCCGTGTAAAGGTGGCTGCATTTTTTACTGGTGATGAGTTGGCTTTACCGGGTGAGCCGCTAAAGCCAGGTGGTATTTATAACTCTAACCGCGACACCTTATTGGCATGTTTGCGTTCATTGGGTTGTGAAGCAACTGATTTGGGAATTGTTCCTGATCGGTTGGATGCTACACGGGATGCGTTGCGTAAAGCGAGCAAAGAGCATGATTTGATCATCACTTCCGGCGGAGTATCGGTTGGTGAAGAGGACCATATTAAGCCTGCAGTAAGCGCGGAGGGTCGCTTGGATTTGTGGCAGATCGCTATCAAGCCGGGCAAGCCTTTAGCATTTGGCGCGGTACGTAAGTCTGATCAAGAAAAAGATGGGGAGGCTTGGTTCATCGGTTTGCCAGGTAATCCAGTTTCTAGTTTTGTGACTTTCTTGTTATTTGTCCGCCCATTCATCTTGAAACTTCAGGGACGCGAGGTCTTACCGGCCCAATCCTATCCAATGAGAGCTGACTTTGACTGGCTTAAAGCTGATCGTCGTAATGAATTTTTGCGCGTAAAAATCAATGCGCGCGGTGGCTTAGATCTGTTTCCAAATCAAAGTTCTGGTGTGTTGACTAGTGCCTCCTGGGGAGATGGCTTGGTGGATTGTCCTCCAAATCATGCATTTAAAAAAGGCGATCTTGTCAAATACCTTCCCTTTAATACCTTGCTTAGCTAATTCAATTTAAAGCGAACTCTCTGAATTCGGATTACGATCTCCCTATGAAAATTGAACTTCGATTCTTTGCTTCTTTGCGTGAAGTGCTTGCTTGCTCACAAGAAACCATGATTGTTCCAGAGTCGTTAAAAACGATCGCTGATCTTCGATCTTTTCTTCGTCAGCGTGGGAGTGCTTGGGCTGAAGCTTTGGCTGAGGGTAAGCCAATTCGCTGCGCATTAAATCACCAGATGGTGGATTTTCAGACGAATCTTGAAGAGGGTGCTGAAGTGGCATTTTTCCCTCCTGTTACTGGAGGATAAGAAATGTCCGTCCGCATCCAAGAGGCTGATTTTGATGTAAGCGCTGAAATTGCAGCGCTTCGAAAGGGTGATGCTCAAGTTGGTGCGGTGGTCACTTTCTTGGGTACTGTGCGCGATATGAATGAAGGTAGCGCAGTCAAAGAGATGGCGCTTGAGCACTATCCAGGGATGACTGAAAAGTCCCTCGAGGAAATTGCATCCCAAGCCAAAGAGCGTTGGAATATTCGAAGCTCTTTAATCATTCACCGCGTTGGCTCACTTCATCCCGAAGATCAAATTGTTCTGGTTGCTGTAACAAGCTCACATCGGGGCGAAGCATTTGCAGCTTGCGAGTTCATTATGGATTACCTCAAGATAGCTGCACCCTTCTGGAAAAAGGAAGAAACTTCTGAAGGTGGACGTTGGGTAGATGCGCGCGTTACTGACGATGCTGCAATGGCACGTTGGGTTAAAAAATAATATTACTATTTAAATCGATCCATCTGGATCGAGATTGACTGCAAAGAACGCAAGTTTTAAGGTTCTAGGCAACTTCTTAAGTCTAGCCTCTGCTTTGGAGGCCTCTGAACGATTAGGATGGGGTTGGGTTGCCAAAAGGATAACTGGCCTTCTTGATCGCGTGTAACGGGCACCTTCCCCTGAATTATGAGCTGCTAAGCGGTGTTCTAGGCGGTTAGTAATGCCAGCATAAAAGCTGCCATCAGAACATTGGAGAAGGTAAACAAGCCAGGTCAAAATCAGGTCTTTTAGAGTTAAATTTGCTTAAAAAAGGCTGCAAAACCTTGAAATTGGCAATATTACCCTTATATTCTATAGATATATCGGTTGCTTAAATGCGACCTTCAGGATAGTTGGAATTAACCCAGAGAATTAACAATTTTTGGATATTAGGTAAAAAATGAGAATAGATAAATTAACAACCAAATTTCAAGAAGCTTTGAGCGAGGCGCAAAGTCTTGCTTTGGCAAAAGACAATCAATACATTGAGCCGGCCCATCTGTTGTTGGCAATGCTACGCGACTCCGATGGTGGTGCAAAAAGCCTTTTAACTAGGGCAGGAGTAAATGTCTCTGGTCTAGAAAAAGGATTAGAAAAACTCATTAGTAATTTTCCTGAAGTTCAAGGAACCAGTGGGGAAGTTCAGATTGGTCGTGATTTAAATAATTGGTTTAATTTGACAGAAAAAGAAGCCAATAAACGTGGCGATCAATTTATTGCTGGTGAGCTCTTTTTATTGGTAGCCTCAGAAGATAAAGGCGAGCTCGGTAAGATTGCTCGTGAGAATGGGTTAAATCGTAAATCATTAGAAGCGGCTATTGATTTGGTGCGTGGAGGAGAGTCGGTGAATAGTGCGGATGCTGAAGGTCAACGTGAAGCCTTGAAAAAATACACAATTGATTTAACAGAACGTGCTCGTATGGGTAAGTTAGATCCAGTGATTGGGCGTGATGATGAGATTCGTCGCACTATTCAAATCTTGCAACGTCGCGGTAAAAATAACCCAGTTCTCATTGGTGAGCCTGGTGTAGGTAAGACGGCGATCGTTGAAGGCTTGGCCCAACGTATTGTGAATGGCGAAGTTCCAGAAACCTTAAAAGACAAGCGTGTATTAGTTTTGGATATGGCCTTGCTATTAGCTGGCGCCAAATATCGCGGTGAATTTGAAGAGCGCCTCAAATCAGTGTTGAGTGATGTTGCTAAAGATGAAGGTCGTACCATTATCTTTATTGATGAGATTCATACGATGGTGGGTGCGGGTAAGGGTGATGGTGCAATGGATGCTGGCAATATGCTTAAACCGGCATTGGCCCGCGGCGAATTGCATTGTATTGGCGCAACGACTTTAGATGAATACCGTAAGTACATTGAAAAAGATGCTGCCTTAGAGCGTCGCTTCCAAAAAGTGATGGTTGAAGAGCCAAGTGTAGAGGCGACGATCGCTATTTTGCGAGGTTTACAAGAGCGCTATGAACTTCACCACGGAATTGAGATTACCGATCCAGCGATTGTTGCTGCAGCTGAGTTGTCCCATCGTTATATTACGGATCGTTTCTTACCAGATAAGGCAATCGATCTTATTGATGAAGCGGGTTCACGTATCCGTATGGAGATTGACTCTAAGCCAGAGGTAATGGATAAATTGGATCGTCGTTTGATTCAGTTAAAGATTGAGCGTGAGGCTGTCAAGAAAGAAAAGGATGAGGCCTCTCAAAAGCGCCTTGCTTTGATTGAGGAGGAGATCACGCGTCTTGGTGCTGAGTCTGCAGATTTAGATGAAATTTGGAAGGCTGAAAAAGGCGCAGTATTGGGTGCCGCTCATGTCAAAGAAGAGATTGAAAAAACCCGCGCAGAAATTGCCAAACTCCAGCGTGAAGGTAAGTTGGAAAAAGTTGCCGAATTGCAATATGGCAAATTGCCTGAGCTTGAGGCCAAGCTTAAATCTGCAGCCGCTGCTGAGGCTAAAGGCAGCAAAGATGGTGTTGTAAAAAATAAACTCTTGCGAACACAAGTAGGCGCTGAAGAGATTGCCGAAGTAGTCTCACGTGCAACAGGTATTCCCGTATCCAAGATGATGCAGGGTGAGCGCGATAAGTTGCTCAAAATGGAGGAGTTGTTGCATAACCGTGTCGTTGGACAAGAGGAAGCAATTCGTGCGGTGTCTGATGCGATCCGTCGTTCGCGTGCTGGTCTTGCTGAGGAGAATCGTCCTTACGGATCCTTCTTATTCTTGGGGCCTACCGGTGTTGGCAAAACCGAACTCTGTAAAGCCTTAGCGGGCTTCTTGTTTGATAGCGAAGAGCATTTAATTCGCATCGATATGAGCGAGTTTATGGAAAAACACAGCGTAGCCCGTTTAATTGGTGCGCCTCCAGGTTATGTTGGTTACGAAGAGGGTGGGTATTTAACCGAGCAAGTCCGCCGTCATCCTTATAGCGTTATTTTGTTTGATGAAATTGAAAAAGCCCATCCAGATGTCTTTAATGTGCTTTTGCAAGTGCTCGATGATGGACGTTTAACGGATGGCCAAGGTCGCACGGTTGATTTTAAAAATACCGTCATTGTCATGACCAGCAACATCGGTTCGCATTTAATCCAATCAATGACTGATAAGAAGCAGTCCGAAATTAAAGATGCGGTATTTAACGAGCTGAAGAATCATTTCCGTCCTGAATTCTTAAACCGTATCGATGAGATTGTTGTGTTCCATGGACTTGATAAGGGTAACATTGCCAATATTGCCAAAATCTTGCTCAAGAACTTATCTAATCGTTTAGCTAAAGTAGATATGCAGCTTGAAGTGAGCGACGCTGCTCTGAATAAGATAGCTGAAGTCGGCTTTGATCCTGTATTTGGCGCTAGACCACTTAAACGTGCGATTCAGCAACATATTGAGAACCCAGTATCTAAAATGATCTTGGAGGGCAAGTTTGGCCCCAAGGATACGGTTCCCGTAGATGTGGATAAAAAGGGTGAATTTATCTTTACGCGTTAATTTATCTGTCTGACCTAGAAACCCGGCCCCGTAAAAGCCGGGTTTTTGCTTTTATACGCCACAGGGTTTGAGGTGTTTTAGTTTTTCATAATATGAAACGCTATTTCCATACGTAAAATTCAGGGATGAATTTAAGGTTTGTAGGGTTTTCATCTAGTGGCTAAATTTTCCACATTGTAAAAAATAGAATATAAAGCATTGATTAATATAGACTTAATAATTTAATTAATTTATCTAAATAGACTTGCATGGTTTTTGAATCTGTCTAAACTCTTATATAAGACATAAGACTTGAAGAAGTCTTATAAGTCTCAAAATTTAAGAGGTTCTTGTTTAACTTAGGGAGAAAAACATGGCAGATCGCAAAGCAGAAATCGCAGCACTACAGAAGGACTGGGATACAAATCCACGCTGGAAGGGTATTAAGCGTGGTTACACAGCGGAAGACGTTGTACGTCTTCGTGGCTCTTTCCCGATTGAGCACACATTGGCACGTCGTGGGGCTGAAAAGCTGTGGAATTTAGTAAATACTGAGCCGTATGTTAACTGTTTAGGCGCTTTGACCGGTGGTCAAGCAATGCAACAAGTTAAAGCTGGCGTTAAAGCAATCTATTTATCAGGCTGGCAAGTTGCTGCTGACAACAACAGCTACGCATCAATGTATCCTGATCAATCTTTATATCCGGTCGATTCCGTTCCTAAGGTTGTTGAGCGTATCAACAATACATTCCGTCGCGCTGATGAAATTCAACACTCCAAAGGTATTGAGCAGGGCGACAAGGGTTATATTGATTGCTTCGCTCCAATCGTTGCTGATGCTGAAGCTGGTTTCGGTGGCGTATTAAATGCATTCGAATTAATGAAGGCTATGATCAATTCTGGCGCGGCTGGTGTTCACTGGGAAGACCAATTGGCTTCAGTGAAAAAATGCGGCCACATGGGTGGAAAAGTATTGGTTCCAACACAAGAAGCTTGCCAAAAATTGATCGCTGCTCGTATGGCCGCTGACGTTTGTGGTGTTCCTACATTGGTTATCGCTCGTACTGATGCTGAAGCGGCTGACTTATTGACATCTGACTATGATGAAAATGACAAGCCATTCTTGACTGGCGAGCGCACCGCTGAGGGTTTTTACAAGACCAAAAAAGGTATTGATCAAGCGATTTCTCGCGCGATTGCTTACGCTGAATATGCTGACTTGGTATGGTGTGAAACTGGTACGCCTGATCTTGAGTTTGCGCGCAAGTTTGCTGAAGCCGTTCACGCTAAGCACCCAGGTAAGATGTTGGCATACAACTGCTCACCATCATTTAACTGGAAAAAGAACTTGGATGATGCAACCATTGCTAAGTTCCAGCGTGAGTTGGGTGCAATGGGTTACAAATATCAATTCATCACTTTGGCTGGCATTCACTCTATGTGGTACAACATGTTTGACTTGGCTCAAGACTATGTTGCACGTGGTATGTCCGCTTACGTTGAGAAGGTTCAAGAGCCTGAATTCGCAGCTCGCGAACGTGGATACACATTTGTATCCCACCAACAAGAAGTGGGCACTGGTTACTTTGATGAAGTAACAACCGTAATTCAAGGCGGTGCTTCATCTGTAACGGCATTGACTGGTTCCACAGAGGAAGAGCAGTTCCACTAAATCGAATCCCTAAGTAGTTTGTATTACCGCGGCATCTAAATTACCTCACAAGGGTGACTTAGGTGCCGTTTTCGTATACATTTATCACATGTCAAACTGCATCCTTTGTAAAGATGAACTCAAGTCCGAAGAGGGCGCTCTTATTTGGCGTGGAGATGATTGCCGCGTTATTTTGGTCAATGATCCTGATTTGCCTGGATTTTGTAGGGTAATTTGGAATCGACATGTCAGCGAGGTATCAGACCTTGCTTATGGTGAGCGTGAACTGCTGATGAACTTGGTGAATGCGGTTGAAGAGGCGGTACGTCACGTGATGCGTCCAGATAAAGTTAATTTGGCCGCTTTAGGTAATCAAGTGCCTCATATTCATTGGCACGTTATTCCCCGCTACAAAGATGATGCGTTTTTCCCAGGGTCAGTTTGGTCCAATAGAACACAAAAAACATTGACATCCATATTGGAAGAGCGAAAGAAAAAAGCTCTTGAGCTTCCTTCTGCAATTAAATCAGCAATTGCGGCACTGTCTTAAGCTGAGGCACTTAGAATTTTCTGGTGACTAGTTAAACGCCTATCAAATTTAGTAAATTGATTATTATTGAATTTAGACCCCATAAAAAATTACATTAAGAGACATTTATGACATACACAGCAAGCGAAAAACGCAAGAGAATCTTTGCCATCTTTGCCGCCTCGTCCGGCAATCTTGTGGAGTGGTTTGACTTTTATATCTATGCATTTTGCGCCATTTATTTTGCGCATATCTTTTTTCCTAAAGCAGATCCCACTGTTCAGTTATTAAGTACCGCTGGTGTTTTCGCAGCAGGGTTTTTAATGCGGCCTATTGGCGGCTGGTTATTTGGGCGAATCGCTGATCGTCACGGAAGAAAAAAATCCTTAGTAATTTCTGTGATGATGATGTGTGGCGGATCTTTAGTTATAGCTTGTTTGCCCGGTTATGACAGTATTGGAATTTGGGCACCAGCTCTCCTTTTATTGGCCAGACTCTTTCAGGGGCTTTCTGTTGGTGGCGAGTATGGAACAACCGCTACATATATGAGTGAAATTGCCATGAAGGGTCAGAGAGGTTTTTACTCTTCCTTTCAGTATGTAACACTGATTGGTGGCCAGTTATTAGCAGTTTTAGTGATTCTGATTCTTCAGCAGTTTTTGGATGAGAGCCAGTTAAAAGATTGGGGATGGCGTATCCCATTCGTCGTGGGCGCGTTAGCTGCAGTCATTGCGCTCATGTTGCGTAAAACGCTTACAGAAACTGCTGCTAACTTGGCAAGCGAGCATAAAGATGCAGGCAGTATTAAGGCATTGTTCCGTGATCATAAGAAAGCCTTTTTCACAGTTCTAGGCTACACCGCAGGTGGATCATTAAGCTTCTATACTTTTACTACGTATATGCAAAAGTACTTAGTGAATTCTGCGCATATGTCGATTAAAACTGCCAGCGGAGTAATGACAGGATGTTTATTGGTGTATATGTTGATGCAGCCTGTCTTTGGTGCATTATCAGATCGTATTGGCCGTAGAAATAATATGTTGCTGTTTGGCGGCTTAGGAGCTATTTGTACGGTTCCCATCATGATGCTTTTGCAGGGAGTTACTGATGCTTGGTTAGCCTTTGTGATTATTGTTTTTGCCTTGGCGATTGTCAGCTTCTATACCTCAATTGCAGGTATTGTTAAGGCGGAAATGTTCCCTGTTGAAGTAAGGGCCTTAGGCGTTGGCTTGTCTTATGCAATTGCTAACGCTATCTTTGGCGGATCTGCGGAATTTGTAGCGCTAAGTTTTAAGGCTGAAGGTTACGAGTCAATGTTTTATTGGTATGTCACAGCGATGTTAGTGATCGCCTTTGTAGTGAGTTTCCGACTTCCTAAGAAACCACCTTATTTATTAAATGATCATTGACGGGGTGTTTTTCAAGAGCTAATTTTAAAATTGAATGAGTTTGACAAAATAACCACCCTCGGGTGGTTATTTTGTCTTCATGTCTCAATAAGTGTGAAAATAAAAAGATGAGTAAATCCATTCAGATAACTGATCCACTTTTAAAGCGGGTAGCAAGCCTAACGATGGGCAAAGCATTGCGTAAAACACTTCCCCTTGAGGAGCATGAATTTATCGGGGCTAGGCCCAGTCATTTCAGCTCAAACGCGATCCTTGAGAAATCTAATGTAGACCGGCTTTCTGAACTTATCCCTATTCGCTATGGGCGCATGTTAGCGAGTCCCTTTACCTTTCTTCGGGGTTCGGCTGCGCTGATGGCTGATGATTTATCTAGAACGCCCAATAGTGGAATTTATGTTCAAGCATGTGGTGATTGTCATTTACTCAATTTTGGTGCTTTTGCAACGCCAGAGCGTAAATTGGTATTTGATATCAATGATTTTGATGAGACCTTACCAGCCCCTTGGGAATGGGATATTAAGCGCTTAGCGGTGAGTTTTGCAGTTACCGCTCAAGATCATGGCTTTAATACCAAAGATGCAAAGATGGTCTCTAAAGCCTGCGTTCAGGCGTATCGAGAGAGTCTTCGGAAATATTCAAAAATGAGTCCATTGGATGTTTGGTATGACCAAATGGATTTAACGAAATTCGCCAAGGATGCACCTGATAAAAAAGCAAGGCTTTATCGGGAGGGAATTATTAAAAAAGCCCAGGGTAGAGTGGCAGAGTATTTGTTCCCCAAAATTACTACTGAAATTGGCGGAAAGAAGCGATTAATAGACCAGCCACCACTGATCTATCACTTAAATAACAAAGATATCGATGACATCACCGCGGAAGCCTTGGAAGGTTATCGCCTTTCATTGCCAGATGATCGAAGGGTTCTATTTGATCGCTACCAATTAAAAGATATGGCTGTGAAAGTGGTGGGCATAGGAAGTGTTGGAACACGCTGTTTTGTCGGCTTATTTATGACTCCTGATGATGAGCCATTGTTGCTTCAAATTAAAGAAGCGCGCCCTTCGGTTCTGGAGCCTTACGCTGGAAAAAGTGAATATGAAAAGCATGGGGAAAGAGTAGTTGTTGGACAACGCTTAACTCAATCCTCATCAGACATTTTCTTAGGGTGGGTTAGGGGGCGTCATGGCAGGGACTTCTTCGTTCGGCAATTACGAGATATGAAGGTCTCCATTTCATTTGAAGAAATAATGCCCTTGAAATTAAAGCGCTATGCTAAATTTTGCGGGCAAGCTTTAGCTCGGTCACATGCAAAATCTGGTAACGCAGCAATGATTTCTGGTTACTTGGGAAAGTCCGACGTATTCGATGAGGCAGTTAGTCGATTTGCGCTGCAGTATGCAGAGCAAAACAGCAAAGATTATCAAGCTTTGGTTGGTGCGGTAAATACTGGCAAAATGAAAGCTATTTCTGAATCTGACTTGTAATTTAATTCAATAAGCCTTTCCAAGTATTAGGTTAGCTTCTTAAGTGCCTCAAGATATTTCTCGGGGCTGAGCTGTCCACCTTCACGTTGCGCTTCCCACATTACCTGACCAAGGCACTCCATCATCTGATGTTGCGCTTCGTGTTCAGAACCTAATTTTTTTGTGAGTTTTTGTGCAATCTCACGAATTCCTGGCGGCTGATCAATAGAGATTTGCTCGCTAATAGATAGGTGCATAGATAGGTGCAGAAAGGGATTTGTTTCGCCGCGTTCAGGTGTGTAGTCTTGCTCAAGCGCGCCTTCGGGATCCGCTAAGAGCGCATGATACTCAGGGTGCTGTTTCATCCAATCGCTTGCTAGCGTCTCCATTGGCGTCAGAATATGATTTTCAGTGTTCTTCTTCCAGGTGTCGCAAAAGAATCGACGTACTTCTTCACGGGTTGGGTTAAATATCGCCACGAACTTTTCCTTTGCCAGTTTTTTGTTTAAAGCTACAGAGTGGTTCAACAATGCAAAGCGCGCAATCTGGATTGCGCGCTTTGCAGGTGTATCTGCCATGCAGGATAAGCCAATGGTGCGCATCTTGCAAAAACTCTTTTGGTACGCGCTTAAGTAGCTGCTCTTCTACCTTGACGACATCTTTTCCAGGCGCCAATCCCGTTCGATTCGATACTCTAAAAATATGAGTATCCACAGCAATGGTTGGTTGGCCAAATGCCGTATTAAGAATAACATTTGCGGTTTTTCTGCCGACACCCGGCAGGGCTTCAAGCTCTTCTCTGGTTTGGGGAACTGCTCCACCGTGTTTTTCCAATAGAAGGCGGCATGTTTCTTGAATATGTTTGCCCTTGGAGTTAAATAATCCAATATGTTGAATGTAGGGTCGTACTCCTAGCTCCCCAAGATTTAGCAAAGCTTGGGGAGTATTGGCTATTTTGAATAGCTTTCGTGTGCCTTTATTTACAGAAACATCAGTAGCTTGAGCGGAGAGCAGGACGGCGATCAGCAGTTCAAATGGAGAGCTGTATTCCAGTTCGGTTTCTGGATGTGGATTATTGGCTTTTAATTGCTCAAAGAAGGCGCGACGTTTTTCTAAATTCATCATTTTTTCTGCTGTGCGCGAGCAATAGCCGCGGCAATAATAGCGCGTTTGCGTTCCTGTTCCTTTAATTCCACTTCAGAATTGGGTAGCTCTGCATTAAGGGCGGCTAATTTGGCCGCAGCCTTTTTGGCTAGGCGTTCTTCGTTATCTCGATGTTCACGATTCAATCTCTCACCACGCGCTTTGTACCGCTCTTTTGCAAGATTTGCTAATGGAGGTGACCAAGCATCCCACCCAGATTTGTCGCCGGTAACATCAATCATGGTGATGCAGTCAACTGGGCACGGTGGTACGCACAGATCGCATCCCGTACACCATTCGGCAAGAACAATGTGCATTTGCTTTGAAGCCCCCACTATCGCGTCTACAGGACATGCCTGAATACATAAGGTGCAACCAATACACTTCTGGGGATCAATAAAAGCGACTGGCCTAGGTCGCTCTACGCCACACTCAGAATCAATTGTGGAATGAAGTACAAATGCATCTTGTGGGTGGATGGGTGAAAGAATCTGGCTAAGTCTAATAATTCCCTCGATTCCACCAGGAGGGCATCTATTGGGGGGTGCTTCCCCAGAAGCCATGGCTTGTGCGTAGGCACGGCAGTCGGGATAGCCACACTTAGTACATTGAGTTTGAGGAAGGGCATCTTCCAAGCGATTGGTGAGTTCGTTCGCTTGGTGGATATTCATTACTTGATAAAGCGCTGCAAGAAGTAGTGGTCTTGCGAACCACTACTTATCTCGATTTATTTAGCCGCTAATTTAGGAAGTCTCGCCTTAGTTTTTCTTTGCGCAGGTTGATGCTCGCGAATAAAGGCTTTGATTTTTGGATAAACTTTTTCACGCCAGCGACGACCTGCAAAAATACCGTAGTGACCTGCTCCCATAACTTCATAATGGTCTTTATGGTCTTTAGGTATTCCAGCGCAAAGCGCGTGCGCAGAGCGAGTCTGACCACTTCCTGAGATGTCATCCAATTCGCCTTCAACGGTGAGTAGGGCGGTTTTCTTAATATCTTGTGGTTTAACTAACTTGCCGCCTACTGTCCATGTGCCATTAGGCAGGGAATAGTCTTGGAAAACAGTTTTAATAGTATCGAGGTAGAACTTGGCATCCATATCCAATACGGCGTTGTACTCGTCGTAGAACTTAATGTGGGACTCTGCATCTTCTTCGTCACCACGCACTAAATTATTGAAATAATCCCAGTGCGATTGCAAGTGATTTTGAGGGTTCATAGCGATAAAGCCAGTGTGCTGCAAGAAGCCTGGATAAACTCGTCGACCAGAACCCGGATAGCTCGGCGGTACCTTATAAATAACATGACTTTCAAACCATTCATATGATTTTTGGTCAGCCAAATTATTTACAGCAGTTGGAGATTTTCGTGCGTCAATTGGTCCACCCATCATGATCATGGATGCAGGTGTTGCTTCACCAGCTGATGCCATCAAAGAGATTGCACCCAAGGTAGGTACAGTTGGTTGGCAAACAGAAATGACATGTAAATCTTTTGCGCCAATAGATCTGATGAAGTCTTGAATGTAATGTACATAGTCATCCAAGCCAAACTCACCAGCTTCAGCAGGAACAATGCGAGCATCAATCCAGTCGGTGATATAAACCTTATGATCTTGCAAGAGGGTGCGAACGGTGTCGCGTAACAGAGTTGAGTGGTGACCGGAGAGAGGTGCAACTACCAAGACCGATGGATCGTCTTTAAGTTTCTTGATGACTTCAACATCATCTGAATAGCGTTTAAAGCGAATCAAGTTGCAGAAAGGCTTAGCTACAGTAGTAATTTCGTGAATGGCAACTTCGCGACCATGCGCGGCAACAGAACGAATACCGAACTGAGGCTTTTTGTAGTTCTTGCCCAAGCGATAGAGTAATTCATAACTAGCAGCTAAACGCTCGGAACCTGGAACCATTGAAGCTGGATTCGAAGTATTGATAAAAGCTTCTGAAGCAGCTCGAGCCCATGAGCTTAACGGCTGAAGTAACGCTTTTTGAAATTCATGTAACTGATATAGCATGGTGCCTCCTGAAAACCAGTGTAACCGCTTATAACGCTAAAACGCGGGCAATTGCTTGAGCTACTTTATCAATATTTTTGGTATTGAGGGCAGCTACGCAAATACGGCCGGTAGAAAGCGCATAAATAGCATCTTCCTTCTGTAAACGCTCAACTTGCTCTGGTGTTAACCCTGAGTAAGAAAACATTCCACGCTGAGCGTTAATAAATGCAAAGTCTTGTTTTGCGCCAGCGGCCGCCAATTTGCTAACCAATGCTTCACGCATCGATTTAATGCGATCGCGCATTTGCGCTAATTCATCCTCCCAAAGCTTTCTGAGTTCGGGTGAATTCAGAACAGCTGCTGCAATAGCAGCACCATGTGTTGGAGGATTGGAATAGTTTGTACGAATAACGCGTTTGAGTTGAGACATGACGCGTGTGGATTCATCTTTGCTTTGAGTGACGATCGATAAAGCTCCTACGCGTTCACCATAGAGTGAGAAGGATTTAGAGAATGAGCTTGAAACAAAGAAAGACATGCCTGATTGAGCAAACAAACGCACAGCAACACCATCTTGCTCAATGCCATCGGCAAAGCCTTGATACGCCATATCCAAGAAAGGAATGAGTTCTTTAGCTTTACAGATGTCAATGACTTGGCGCCATTGAGCTTCAGTCATATCGGCACCAGTTGGGTTATGGCAGCAAGCATGTAATAAAACGGTAGTGTGCTTTGGGAAGGATTCCAAAGACTTCACCATGCCGTCAAAATCCACCCCACGGGTCTTGCCATCAAAGTAGGTGTATTCGATAACGTCAAAGCCGGCAGATTCAAAAATACCGCGATGATTTTCCCAGGTTGGGTTGCTGATGGCAGCCGGCGCATTCAAATTCAAGCGCTTAATAAAGTCAGCGCCTACACGCAAAGCACCAGTGCCGCCAATACATTCTGCTGTGACAACGCGACTATCTTTGATCAATGAAGAGTCGGCACCAAAAAGAAGTGTTTGTACCGCGAGGTTGTAAGGGTTTGGGCCTTCAATAGGAATATATCCGCGAGGAGAGTGCTTGGCTACCAACTCTTCTTCTGCCTTAATAACCGCCTTAAGAAGGGGGATTTTGCCTTCATCGGTGTAATAAACGCCCACACCCAAGTTGACCTTGTCTGCACGTTGATCGGCGACATAGGCTTCGGTGAGGCCAAAAATAGGGTCTTTAGGGGCTAGTTGAACGGATGTGAAGAGTGTCATTTGGAGTCAGTTGGGGGTGATTAAAGGGTATTTGAACGTTAATTGACGTTAAATTCAGTTAAATTTAGGTAAATTGACTTGTTTTGAAGCCAGATTGAACTATTTTCAAATAAAAACGGCAAAATCAATGTTTATATAAAAATCGCTGTGAAGAAATCTCACATGTGAAATGATAGCTGAGATGCCCCCTAAGTTGCCTAAAACTTCCCTCAATTTACAAGTTGTAGAAAGTAAGAAACCCCCCGTAGCTGACCCGCTTGGCGAGGTTGGTCACGAGCTTGATCCGGCTAAGTTTGTCAATTTCCCTGACTCTCCATACCACCTATACCAGCCTTTTCCCCCTGCAGGGGATCAGCCAGCCGCAATTGAGGCTTTGGTAGCCGGGATTGAAGATGGCTTGACCTTTCAGACCTTATTGGGGGTCACGGGCTCGGGCAAGACCTTCACGATGGCCAATGTCATTGCCCGAACTGGTCGCCCGGCCATCATTTTTGCCCCTAATAAAACCTTGGCAGCTCAGCTTTATAGTGAGTTTCGGGAGTTCTTTCCGAAAAATGCGGTTGAGTATTTCGTTAGTTATTACGATTACTACCAACCAGAGGCTTATGTTCCTCAAAGGGATTTGTTTATTGAGAAGGATTCTTCAATCAATGAACATATTGAGCAAATGCGTTTGTCTGCAACCAAGAGTTTGCTAGAGAGACGCGACGTCATTATTGTCGCCACTGTTTCGGCTATTTATGGCATTGGTAACCCGGGCGATTATCACAGTATGGTGATGACATTGCGTCCCGGTGACAAGATGAGTCAGCGCGATATTTTGATGCGTTTAATTGCAATGCAATATGACCGTAATGAAACTGATTTCAAGCGTGGTGTATTTCGTGTGCGCGGAGATACGATTGATATTTTTCCAGCGGAGCACAATGAGTTGGCTGTGCGTGTTGAATTGTTTGATGATGAGATTGAAAGCTTGCAGTTCTTTGACCCCTTGACGGGGCGCATTCGTCAAAAGATTCCACGTTTTACCGTTTATCCAAGCTCACATTACGTTACTCCACGTGACACTGTTCTGAAGGCCATTGAAACAATCAAGGTTGAGCTGCGTAATCGTTTAGATGAATTTGTCAAAGATGGCAAGTTGGTTGAGGCTCAGCGTTTAGAGCAACGCACTCGCTTTGATTTGGAAATGCTCAACGAGCTTGGTTTTTGTAAGGGCATTGAGAACTACTCTCGCCACCTCTCGGGAGCCATGCCAGGCGAGGCTCCGCCAACCTTAGTGGACTACTTGCCAAATGATGCATTGATGTTTTTAGACGAAAGCCATGTACTCATTGGACAGCTCAATGCCATGTATAACGGAGATAAATCTCGTAAACATACGCTGGTGGAGTTTGGGTTTCGCTTGCCTTCGGCGATGGATAACCGCCCACTGAAATTTACTGAGTTTGAAACCAAAATGCGGCAAACTATTTTTGTTTCCGCAACTCCAGCGGATTACGAAAATACACATACTGGTCAAGTGGTTGAGCAAGTTGCCAGACCAACGGGATTGGTCGATCCGGAAATTGAGGTATTGCCAGCTAGTACGCAGGTTGATGATTTACTAAGTCAGATTCATGATCGCGTGAAAGTAAATGAGCGTGTTTTAGTGACGGTGTTGACTAAACGTATGGCTGAACAGCTCACCGATTATTTATCTGATCATGGGGTGAAGGTTCGCTATGTTCACTCAGATATAGATACTGTTGAGCGCGTTGAAATTTTGAGAGATCTTCGATTGGGTGTGTTTGATGTATTGGTGGGGATTAATTTATTGCGCGAAGGTCTGGATATTCCAGAGGTGTCATTGGTGGCAATTTTGGATGCCGATAAAGAAGGTTTCTTGCGATCTGAGCGCAGCTTAATTCAGACTATTGGCCGTGCCGCAAGAAATGTCCGGGGCAAAGCGATTTTGTATGCCGATCGTATTACTGATTCCATGCGACGTGCCATGGGTGAGACGGAGCGACGTAGAACAAAGCAAATCGCCTTCAATAAAGCCAATGGTATTGAGCCCAGAGGAGTGAAAAAACGCATTAAAGACATTATTGATGGTGTTTACGACGTCAAAGAGAAGCGTTCAGAGATGCTGGTGGAGCAGGAGCGCGCCCGGTATGAGGATATGGGTGAAAAAGAGCTGGCGGGCGAAATTAAGCGTTTGGAGAAGCAAATGAATGCCGAAGCCAAGAATTTAGAGTTTGAGAAGGCCGCAGCGACTCGTGATCGCCTGACAAAAGTCAAAGAAATGGCTTTTGGTGCCAGATCTCAAGATGGCGTTTAGTCGCAATCTTTGGGATTGTTGGAATAATTCCCGAGCAGATTAGTGGGGTATATGGTAAAGTTGAGTGGAATGGTCGGGTATTACCCGCCTGACTGTTAGCTGTCCATAACAATCCATTACCAAGGTGACATATGAGACTTACAACCAAAGGCCGTTTTGCTGTAACTGCAATGATCGATTTAGCCCTGCGTGAAACGCAAGGGCCTGTAGCTTTGGCAGCAATAAGCCAAAGACAAAAAATTTCTCTTTCCTACTTGGAGCAATTGTTCGGTAAATTACGCCGTGACCATATTGTTGAAAGTACTCGAGGACCAGGTGGCGGTTACACCTTGGCGCGCAAATCCGAAGAGATTAGTGTTGCTGATGTGATCCTCGCTGTGGATGAGCCTTTAGATGCCACTCAATGTGGCGGTAGGGGCAACTGTCATAGTGACGAAGACAATAATGGTCGCTGTATGACACATGACCTTTGGTCCAACCTGAATTTCAAAATGGTTGAGTACCTAAGCTCTGTTTCTTTGCGTGACTTAGTGCAACAACAAGAGGGGCGCGGCATTTTGCTTCACGACATGCGCGATAAAAAGATCAAAATTGAAGGTGTTAAAGCTGAAAAGCCAATGCCTGTAATCCCTGTGAAGAAAGAGATAGCTCCAAAGCGCCATCTTGTGAATTCCGTATTTAACTTGGCTGAGCAAATTGCTAAAGCCTAACTAATCAGACTAACTAAACAAAGTACATTAATAAGCAAATCATGAACGCACCTCAAGCCATCTCGCAAGAACCGGTTCCTATGTTTAGTCCTAAACATTTTCCGGTATATATGGATTACTCGGCAACCACACCGATCGATCCTCGTGTGGTTGACAAAATGCTTCCGTACTTGCGCGAGCAATTTGGTAATGCAGCATCCCGGAGTCACGCTTATGGCTGGGCTGCGGAAGAGGCTGTTGAATGGGCGCGTTCAGAAGTTGCTCAGCTAGTGCATGCTGATCCAAGAGAAATTGTTTTCACTAGCGGTGCTACTGAGAGTATTAACTTGGCCCTAAAGGGCGCTGCCCATTTTTATAAAGACCGTGGTAATCACATCATTACTGTTAAAACTGAGCATAAGGCAACTTTAGATACCTGTCGTGAGCTTGAGCGTGAAGGTTATGAGGTTACCTATCTTGATGTGTTACCAAATGGATTGATTGACTTTGCTCAATTAGAAGAAGCAATGAAGCCAGGGACCATTTTGGCATCAGTGATGTATGTCAATAATGAAATTGGCGTGGTACAAGATATTCCTCGTATCGGCGATTTATGCAGATCCCGTGGTGTGATTTTTCATGTGGATGCAGCGCAAGCTACTGGTAAGGTGGAAATTGATTTAGAGAAGGTCAAGGTTGACTTGATGAGTTTCTCCGCGCATAAGACCTATGGTCCAAAAGGTATTGGCGCTTTGTTTGTACGTCGCAAACCCCGCATTCGTATTGAGGCTCAGATCCATGGGGGTGGTCATGAGCGCGGTATGCGTTCTGGCACTTTAGCGGTTCACCAAATTGTTGGTATGGGTGAAGCTTTCCGCATTGCTCGAGTTGAAATGGATGAAGAAAATACAAGAATTCGCGCCTTACGTGATCGTCTATTGGCAGGCCTAAAAGATATTGAAGAAGTGTATGTGAATGGAGATATGGAGCATCGCGTCCCCCATAACCTAAATATCAGCTTTAATTATGTAGAGGGCGAATCGATGTTGATGGCCTTGAAAGATTTAGCTATCTCATCTGGCTCTGCTTGCACATCCGCATCTTTGGAGCCTTCTTATGTATTGCGCGCTTTAGGCCGCAATGATGAGTTGGCGCATAGTTCGATTCGTTTTACCCTGGGTCGTTTTACGACTGAGGAAGAGGTGGATTTCACTATTAACCTAGTGAAAGATAAGATTGCCAAGTTGCGTGAGTTATCGCCGCTTTGGGAAATGTTTAAAGATGGTGTAGATCTAAGCACGATTCAGTGGGCTGCCCACTGAACATATTGAAGAATTAAAGAGGAAATATCATGGCATATAGCGATAAAGTAATTGATCATTATGAGAATCCCCGTAACGTTGGTTCTTTTGCTAAAACTGAAGAAAATGTTGGTACTGGAATGGTTGGAGCGCCAGCTTGTGGCGATGTCATGAAATTGCAAATCCGCGTAAACGATGATGGCGTCATTGAGGATGCTAAATTTAAGACCTATGGCTGTGGCTCTGCGATTGCGTCATCTTCTTTGGTGACTGAATGGGTTAAAGGTAAAACCTTGGATCAGGCTTTAGAGATTAAAAATTCTTTAATTGCTGAAGAGTTGGCTTTGCCCCCAGTAAAGATTCATTGTTCTATTTTGGCTGAAGATGCCATTAAAGCAGCAGTAAAAGATTACAAAGATAAACATCCGGGGAAGTAAGGATCATCATGGCAATTACCTTAACCGAAAAAGCAGCGGCGCATGTAAATCGCAACCTTGAGAAACGCGGTAAGGGCTGTGGATTGCGCTTAGGCGTTCGCACCACTGGATGCTCTGGCTTGGCTTATCAGTTGGAGTATGTTGATGAAGCCGCACCCGAGGACACGATGTTCGAATCCAATGGGGTTAAGGTATTTGTAGATCCAAAAAGCTTGGCGTATTTGGATGGAACGGAATTGGATTTTGTCCGTGAGGGTTTGAACGAAGGTTTTAAGTTCCAAAACCCCAATGTAAAAGATGAGTGTGGTTGTGGCGAATCTTTCCGCGTCTGACGATTACTTTCGCTTCTTTGGATTAAATCAGCAATTCAAGATGGATTTGCCTGCTTTAGATCGGGCGTATTTGGCTATTCAAAAAGAAGTGCATCCAGATCGTCATGCGCGCGGTAGTGCAACCGATCAACGTCTTGCCATGCAGATGGCAACTTTAGCCAATACTGCCTTTCAGACTTTAAAAAACCCGATTCAACGCGGTCTCTACTTGTGCCAACTTCATGGGGTAGATGCGCGTCTAGAGACAAACACGGCAATGCCAGCCGCTTTTTTGATGAAGCAAATGGAGTGGCGAGAGAGTCTTGATGAGCGGAAAGAAGATATTGCTGCTTTAGAGGCACTGATGACCGAGGTGGATGATGCCAAACAAGATGCTCTTACAGAAATTACCGCTGCCATTGATGGCGCTAAAAATTACGAGCGAGCAGCCGAGTTGCTAAGAGGTCTGCTCTTTATAGATAAGTTCAGAATTGAGCTTGATGATGTCATTTCGACCCTGGCTTAATACGAGCTTCATTAGATAAATATGGCTTTACTACAAATCTCCGAACCTGGAAAATCCCTTGCCCCACATCAACGCCGTATAGCGGTAGGGATTGATTTGGGTACTACTAACTCTTTAGTGGCGATAGTACGTGATGCTTTGCCTACAGTGCTTCCAGATGCGCAAGGGCGCGAGCTCCTGCCTTCGGTAGTTCGGTATTTGCCTAATGGGCGCACTCAGGCAGGCTTTGAGGCGCTTGAAAGCGTCGTAATAGATCCAAAAAACACCATCGTTTCTGTAAAGCGATTTATGGGTCGCGGCTTGGTCGACGTAGAGCATATTGAAAGCACCCCATATGACTTCGTTGATCAACCTGGAATGCTCAAGTTGAGAACTGCGGCGGGGGATAAAAGCCCTATTGAAGTCTCTGCAGAAATCCTGGCGCGCTTACGTCAGCTAGCTGAAGACTCTGTCTCTGATGAGATTGTTGGCGCTGTCATTACCGTTCCCGCTTATTTTGATGATGCTCAACGGCAAGCTACAAAAGATGCTGCCAAATTGGCTGGTATTGAAGTGTTGCGCTTGCTTAATGAGCCTACTGCCGCTGCTATTGCCTATGGTTTGGACAACGCATCTGAAGGTGTCTACGCTGTTTATGACTTAGGTGGTGGTACTTTTGACATTTCAATTTTGCGCATGAGCAAAGGGGTATTTGAGGTTCTTTCCACTGGCGGAGATTCCGCTTTGGGTGGTGATGACTTTGATCATCGTTTGTATTGCTGGGTAATCGAGCAAGCTAAACTACCGCCATTATCGATTCATGACCATCGCAGCTTATTGATAGCTTGTAAGAATGCTAAAGAGCACTTGAGTTATAGTCCGCTAGCTCGTGTCCATCAAACATTGAGTGATGGTACGGTTGTCAATGTCGGCATTAGCCAGGCCCAATTTTTTGAGATGACTCACAACTTGGTTGCCAAGACTTTAACTGCTTGCCGTAAGGCTTTGCGTGATGCGGGTTTAAAAGCGGATGAAGTCAAGGGTGTTGTGATGGTGGGTGGTTCAACCCGCATGCCCAATGTGCAACGTGCTGTTGGGGAATTATTCGGTACCACACCCTTAAATAATTTAAATCCAGATCAAGTCGTCGCTTTAGGTGCAGCAATGCAGGCCGATCTCTTGGCGGGTAATCAGAGTAAAGATGATGAGTGGTTACTGCTTGATGTCATTCCTCTATCGCTAGGTATTGAAACCATGGGTGGATTGGTAGAGAAGATTATTCCTCGCAATACACCTATACCGGTAGCTAGAGCTCAGGACTTCACGACATTTAAAGATGGCCAAACTGCTTTGGCTATTCAAGTGGTGCAGGGTGAGCGTGAGCTTGTTCAGGATTGCCGCTCTTTAGGCAGGTTTGAATTACGCGGTATTCCGCCTATGGCAGCAGGTGCAGCGCGCATTCGCGTGACCTTTCAGGTGGATGCTGATGGTTTGTTATCAGTGAGCGCTACAGAGCTTGGTTCTGGCGTGCAAGCCTCAATCAATATTAAGCCTTCATATGGTTTAACGGATGAAGAAATTACACGGATGCTGCAAGATGGTTTTGCTTCAGCGAAAGAAGATTTGCTGTCTCGATCATTGCGTGAAGAGCAGGTAAATGCTCGACGTTTGTTAGATGCCGTGCAAACTGCGCTAGATAGCGATCGGGGGTTGCTGAATTCTAATGAGCAGCAAGCGGTTGATCAGGAGATGAAGGTTTTAGAAAAGATACTCAATGATGAGGCGGATAGTGCGATTCTGCGTAAAGCTGTCGATCATGCCGCTAAGGCAACGGATGAGTTTGCTCAAAAACGTATGAATGCAAGCATTCAAAAGGCTTTGGCAGGAAAAAATGTTACAGAACTCTAATTAGTAAATATTAAAGAATAAAAAAATGACACAGATTGTTGTACTTCCTCATAGTGAATATTGCCCTGAAGGGGCAGTCCTAGATGCCGCTCCCGGTACATCCATTTGTGAGGCTTTGCTAGAGAACAATATTCCTATTGAGCATGCTTGCGATATGGTGTGTGCATGTACAACCTGTCATGTGATCGTAAAAGAGGGGTATCAAAGCCTTAATCCTCCTGATGAGAACGAGGAGGATTTACTTGATCGTGCCTGGGGTCTAAACCCTCAGTCGCGCTTATCTTGCCAGGCTATTGTGGCTAGGCACGACTTGGTGATTGAGATACCAAAATACTCAATCAACCATGCCAAAGAAAATCACTAAGGGCGGCTAGCCCCCCTTTTTTTAAACTCTATTAACTATAAGCATCCAAAATGTTCTTTTTTAAAATTAATAGTATGTTAATATACATAATGTAAATAAACATACTAAATATGAAGACTTCATCCAAATCTATTGATCTTAAGAAAATGCGTACATCGGCGGATGCCGCATGTCGTTTGATGAAGGCTTTAAATCATCGCGATCGTTTGATGCTTTTATGTGAAATTTCTCAAGGTGAGAAGTGTGTTGGCGAGTTAGAAGAAATCTTGGACATTCACCAACCAATGTTGTCTCAGCATCTCACTGGGTTGCGAACGGCAAAGCTTGTTAAGACTCGCCGAGATGGCAAAAAAATTTTTTATTCATTAGGAAGTCCAGCTGCATTGGCGGTAATTGAGGTTTTATATCAGCAGTTCTGTAAGAAGTAATTCAAAGGAGAAATGGATGAAATGTAATGTCGGCGGTATTGATCGAGTGGTACGTATCGTGGTGGGTTTAGTTTTGATTGCCCTGGCAGCTGGTAATGTGATTGGTTCATGGGGATGGGTCGGAATTGTTCCCTTGTTGACTGGGGTCTTTAAGTTCTGTGGACTCTATTCATTATTGGGGTTTAATTCCTCAGGAACTAGTTGTAGCGACGGCTCTTGTACCAAGTAATGCTCATTAAACGATTAAGGAATTAAGAATGCCTAAGGAATATAAACAGATCACTAAAGATATTTCAGCCTCTTTGGCAAAGCTTAGGGTTGACGCACCCGACGTGATGAAGGCGTTTGGTGAGCTGGCAGCAGCAGCTACTAAAGATGGTATTTTGGATAAAAAAACTAAAGAGTTGATTGCCCTAGCTCTTGGTGTGGCTGCGCGTTGTGATGGGTGTTTAGGTTTTCATACTCAAGCTTTATCAAAGCTTGGCGCCACCAAGCAAGAGGTTGTAGAGACTCTTGGAATGGCTATTTATATGGGTGGTGGCCCATCATTGATGTATGCAGCTGATGCGCTAAGTGCTTTTGAGCAGACACAGTCTTAAAAGAACAAACGCTAGAACGCAAAAACCGCCCTAATAAATATAGGGGCGGTTTTTTTTAATTCCAAATTACTTCGGTGATTTACCACAAGGAAATCGACCGGCCAAGAAACGCAGGATAGTGTCAGCTGCTGGGTCAGTAGCATACTTAGGATGGGCATCTGACCATGTAATGTATTCCTGAATGATGTCTTTGCGAGTTGGCGCAGGTTGTTGTACACAGATAAAGGCAGGAGCTGACTTAGGGTGACGGGTAACGAGATAAGTATCATAAACCGCTTGACCATAGATTTCGCAAGTAACAAAGGTGCCTTCTTCACCTTTGCAATCCTGAATTAATTCTTGAGTGCTGATGGTATTGGCTGCTTTAGTGGAGAAAGAGATTCCTAATGCTAGGCTAGCCAATGTGGCTAAAACGAGTAATTTTTTCATGTTTACGCTTTCAAATAAGTCTAAATAATTAAATTGGGTTTGCTTGGAATTTCTTTAGGAATTAACGGCGCCCACCTCTGAAGCCGCCACCAGTATGAGCGCCACCACCTCCGAAACGATCCCCGCTGCCATTAAATTTGGCGCCTTTTGAATCTCCAAAGCCGCTAGAGTCGTGACCAAAACTATTTTGATCTCCGCGACTGGGAGTATTGCGTTGGCTATTACGGTTGCCATCGTTACGATAACCGCCGCGGTCATTCCCACCGCGATCTCCATTGTGATTATCGCTATTCATGCCATCTTTTTGAAGATTTTGACGTAACTGACTTCGCTCAGCATCACGGTTACCGTTTGTAGCGCCTGCCCCACCAGTGTTTGCGTTACGGCGCTGTTGGTCAGGACTCCAATTGCTCGTTCCAGATTTATTGCCAGACCAATTGCTATTGGTATTGTGGTTAAAGTTATTGTAGGTATTGTTATTAACGGTGAGGGAATTGCCACCACCCCAGCCACCACCACCCCAATGACATCCACCCCAAAGTGCGGCGCCAACCACCATACCTGCTCCAAAAGATAGGAGCATTGATCCTGCTGAATAGCCTGGAGGCGAATACGCATAAGGGGGGTAGGCTGGATAAGGCCATGCTCCATAAACTACCGTAGGGTTATAAGCAGGCACATAAATTACCTGAGGGTTAGTTGGTTGAATAACGATGGCTTGTTGACTGCCGCTACCTTGTGTAGTGATTGTTTGTTGAGCATTCGTTTGCAAAGCCCCAGATTGTTTAGCTTTGGCGCGCAGTGTTTGAATGGCAGTCATCGCATCAGATTGCTGCGCCAATACCGCATCACCTAATTTTTGAGTCCAGCTCAGTTGAGTTCCCATCATCTCCAAAACTGGTGGGAATGAAACCAGGGATTTCACGCTGGCATCCCAGGTTTGCTGTTGTAAAGCTTGATTAAGAGCATCACCCTTAAGGTTCTTGTTGGCCTGCAACCAGTTTGATGCCTCTGCCACTTCCAGTGGATAGGTAGAGGCCATTAAAACTTGAGAAACGAGTGGGTCTGGGTAAAGGGCAATTGGAGCAACCAAAGCCTCTAATTGGGCTTGGGAAAGCTTGGTTGCTTGCTGTTGACTGCTATTTTGAGCATAAGCAACTGGCACTACAGCTGGAATGCTGAGGGCGGCAGTCATAATCCCGGCTAATAAGCGGGATGGAAGCCCCGCTTTTTTGGATACCAACATTGGCATGTCCTTTTTATTGATGAGTAAATTATTCTACCTAAACTTAAGAATGGAAATAAAAAGCCCCGCGTAGGCGGGGCTGTATTTGAGTAAAACAGTATAGGCTTTATTGGGCGGTAGCCTCACGAATCATCCCAGCGGCAACGGTGTGGTTTGTAGCTTCATCAATCAAAATAAAAGCACCAGTGTGTTGGGATTGCTCAAATAAGTCAGCAACAATCGGCTTTTGCAGAACAAAGTCAACGCGCCCGATTTCATTGCTGGTAAGAGCATGAATATCACCCGCATGTGAAAGTGTTTCCACATCAAGCACCCTTTGAATGCCTTTGACTTTAGCGCCCACAGTATTGCTTGTATGGCGTAATGCGTATTTACGACTTAAAGAGAGTGGTTCGCTGTCTAACCAGCAAAGATCGGCAGAGATTTGCTTGCTTAAGGTAGGTGGATTGACGTCATCAGCACTCACAAATAGCGAACCTCTGGAGACATCAATATCTTCCTCTAGACGGATAGCAACGGCTTGACCAGTATAAGCAAAATCTACAGCATTGTTGCCATCCACTTGATCACGATTGGTGCGGTTTCCTAAATAGATTTCAGCAACAGTAGCTTCAGAGTTGCCGGGTAATACTTTAATCTTCTGGCCTTTGCTAATGCTGCCAGATTCAATTTGACCAAGGTAACCACGGAAATCATCTGAGGCACTTCCATCTTGACGTGCAACATATTGAACGGGAAAGCGTAGAGCGGTTTTTTCCGATTGTGGGCTGGTATCTAATCCTTCAAGCCATTCCAATAAGGTAGGACCTTTATACCAAGGCGTATCTTTGCTAGCAGTCACCACATTTGCACCAAGTAAGGCGGAAATGGGGATTAAGGTTGGAGTTGGCAAACCAATCTTTTGCGTTAAATCTTGAATAGATTCTTTGATGGTATTAAAGACTGTTTCATCAAAGTTAAATAGATCCATCTTATTTACTGCAAACACTACATGACGCAGTCCCAGCAAATGAACAATGGCGGCATGGCGCTTAGTTTGTGCCAACAAAGTCGCTGGCTTCGTGCTTAACTCCACCCGGGTGGCGTCTACCAAAATAACGGCTACATCGGATTGCGAGGCACCGGTCACTAAATTGCGAGTGTATTGCTCATGACCTGGAGCATCGGCTACGATGAACTTACGTTTAGGGGTGGAGAAATAGCGATAAGCGACGTCAATCGTGATGCCTTGCTCGCGCTCAGCTTCAAGACCATCTGTGAGCAATGCTAAATCAACACCAGCATCAGAAGAGGTGACGCGCGCATGCTTGGTTTTGGAGAGTGATTCAAGTTGATCAACCAAAATAGATTTGGTGTCATAGAGCAAGCGACCAATTAAAGTGCTTTTTCCATCATCAACACTTCCAGCGGTAATGAAGCGCACCACATTTTGATGGGCACTGAGATTGTTAGATTGAGTCATCAGAAGTAACCTTCTTTCTTGCGGCGCTCCATCGAGGCCTCATTGGTTTGATCGTCCATGCGGGTAGCGCCACGCTCAGTAATTTCAGTAATGGCTGTTTCAGCAATGATTTCTAGTGGGTTGGCTGCGGTGCTGAGAACTGGGCAGGTGCAACTAATATCACCCACGGTACGGAAACGCACACTCAATACTTCACTGACATCGCCAGGTGCTTTTGGTGTGATATTGGTGACTGGTACCAATAGATTATTTTTCTTAACAACTTCACGTTGATGTGTGTAGTAAATGCTTGGCAATTCTAATTTCTCGCGAGCGATGTACTGCCAAATATCCAATTCAGTCCAATTGGAGATTGGGAACACGCGCATATTTTCGCCTTGAGCAATGCGGGCGTTATAGAGGTTCCACAACTCAGGACGTTGCGCTTTAGGGTCCCACTGACCAAATTCATCGCGGAAAGAGAAGATACGTTCTTTAGCGCGAGCTTTTTCTTCATCACGACGAGCGCCACCCATTAAGGCATCAAACTCGTACTCTGCGATAGCTTCGAGCAAGGTCACCGCCTGGGCTGCATTACGGGAGTCTGTTTCTTTACGCAAACGCACAGTACCCTTTTTAATCGAGTCTTCAACGTGACCCACAATTAATTTCACACCAGTTTTTTCTACTACCGCATCGCGATATTGAATGACTTCTGGATAGTTATGACCGGTATCAATATGCAAGATTGGGAAAGGCAATTTCACGGGCCGATCGCCAAACTGAAATGCTTTGCGAGCAAGGTGGAACATAACGATGGAGTCTTTGCCGCCTGAGAAGAGCATTGCGGGGTTAGAGCATTGCGCTACCACCTCGCGAATGATGTAAATAGATTCGGCCTCAAGCCAATCCAAGTGATCATCTAGTAATTTTTGTTCTTGCATTCTGAAAATCGTTCTTTGCTTAAAGTTAACTCGAAAATACGGTAATTATTTATTAGGCTTACTTGTTGACGTGCAAGCCACATTCTTTGCTATCACTTTGTAACCACCACCAGCGCCCAGCACGAATATCTTCACCTTTTTTAACTTGGCGTGTGCAAGGCTCACAGCCAATACTTGGATAGCCTCTTAAATGCAGCGGATGAATAGGGACATTTTCTTGTTTGATGTAAGCCCAGATATCGGATTCAGTCCAGTCAAATAGGGGATTAAATTTAGCAATACCTCTTGGCTCATCATGTTCTTCAAAATGCAGTTCAGTTCGCGTAGTAGATTGCTCGCGTCGTTGACCTGTCATCCAAGCATCAGAACCAAGTAAGGCGGCATTTAAAGGCTTAATCTTACGAGCGCCACAGCAGGCCTTCTTAGGTTCCTCACCTTCATAAAAGCCATTCATGCCATATTTATCTATAAAAGCCTGAACATCACTTTCGTCTGGGTAAACTTTAGTAATAGCGACGCCATAATGATCTTCTGTGGTTTTAACCATATCCACCGTTTCTTGATGAAGACGGCCAGTAGCTAAGGTAAATAAAGCGATCTTCGCTTTCGCTTTACAAATTGCATCTGTGAGCACCATGTCTTCTGCTGCTAAGCTGGTAGCAAAGCGCACATGGTGAAAGCGTCCAGAAATATCTTTTAAGCGATTAATGAGGGTGGCTGTTTTCTCGGCTAATTCCACTGGCGAAATAGTGCTAGCTGGAATTGACCAAAAAATGGGTTTTTCGAGGGTGTTTTGTAGGTTTTGTTGGTTCATTGATTGCTCCAAGAGGGACGCAAACAAACGCTTCCAACTCTGACTCAGCAGTTTATTGGCTATTCTTATTACTTACAACTATATATAAGTCATCTTTTTATATCAAAAAGTAATGACTAAACATTCAAATTTAGTCCAAATCTAGCTCAGATTCTGGCTTTAAGGCTGCTTTTACCTTTGCCTCATCCAGTTTTGGGGAGCAAAGCTCAATAAATTCATAGGCAAATCCACGCAGAAAGTAACCTTTTCGTAGGGCAATACGGGTTGTGTTGTCTTCAAATATGTCGCCAACATCCAGTAGACTTAATTTGGTGTCGCGATCCGCTTGATAAGCCATGGAGGCGATGATTCCAATACCAAGCCCTAGCTCTACATAGGTTTTAATAACATCAGCATCCAAAGCGGACATGATGATATCTGGGGTAATACCAGCCTTGGAAAAAGTTGTGTCAACCGATTTTCGACCTGTAAATCCTTCGTGATAAGTCACAATGGGGTATTCGGCAATATCTTCAAGCGTGAGTTTTTTCTTCCCTTCTAGAGGGTGGCCTTTTGGGACTACGACAGTGTGGTGCCAGGTGTAATAAGGAAAGGTTACTAATTCAGGGTATTGATCTAGCGCTTCGGTAGCAATCCCAATATCAGCGCGACCCTCCAGCAGCATCTCTGCAATTTCATGCGGGCTACCTTGATGAAGTGCTAAATGTACTTTTGGAAAGCGTTGCTTAAACTGACTAACAACATTGGGTAAAGCATAGCGTGCCTGCGTATGCGTTGTAGCGACCGTTAACTGTCCCTTATCGCTTTGGCTAAATTGTTCTCCAAGTTGCTTGATATTTTTTGCATCAAGCAGCATTCTTTCAACAATGATTAAGAGCTCCTTGCCAGGCTCTGTAAGGCCTAATAGACGTTTACCTTTGCGGACAAATAGTTCTATACCAAGCTCATCTTCTAGATCGAGAATATGTTTACTAACGCCTGACTGTGAAGTGGCTAAGGCATTGCCCACCTCAGTTAAGTTGAAATTACGACGTACTGTTTCACGAATGATGCGGAGTTGTTGAAAATTCATTGTGGATACTTTTATCTAAATAGTTAATTCGTTTTTTCAAAAACACGTAATTGGGATGGAATAATTCGTACCTGCTGACCTTCAATTAATCCACGTTTTGCAACGTCCAATCTTGGCAATTCCACTTCATAAAATTGCTGCGCATTTTTTTCGTCAGCACTAGAAAGTGCGGAGAGTTCAATTCTGGAGTTCAGTCCAAAGGAAAGAATGCGATCAATTTTTGCAAGAACACCATCTGTACTTTGATCTTCTAAAACAATATCAAGCTCATGTGGGCGCGCAAATGCCATGACTGAGGCGCCTTGAGAAATCAAATTCGATTGGTCATGATTCAACTTATCATTACCCACCTTGATTCCTTGGCCTTCTACACGACCATGAAATAGATTTACATTGCCTAAAAAGCTATATACAAAAGGAGTTGCAGGGTGGTCATAGACTTCATCTGGACTGCCAATTTGCTCAACGTTTCCTTGGTTCATTAATACTACTCGGTCTGAAACTTCAAGGGCCTCTTCTTGGTCATGCGTTACAAAAATGGAGGTGATATGTAATTCATCATGAAGTTGGCGTAACCAACGACGTAACTCTTTGCGCACCTTGGCATCTAATGCGCCAAAAGGTTCGTCCAAAAGCAAAACCTTTGGCTCTACTGCCAAGGCTCTAGCTAGTGCTATACGTTGGCGCTGCCCACCTGAAAGTTGGGCAGGAAAGCGATCATGCAACCAGTCGAGTTGAACGAGCTTTAAGAGTGCGTGGACTTTATCGGCAATTTCTTCTTTGCTTGGGCGTTCTTTACGATTTTTCACTTGCAAGCCAAATGCAACATTATCAAAGACCGTCATGTGCTTAAAGAGTGCGTAGTGCTGGAATACAAAACCAACTTGTCGATCTCTCACTGGAGTTGTAACCGTATCGATGCCATCTAAAATGATATTGCCACTATCTGGTGTTTCAAGACCAGCAATAATGCGTAGCAAAGTCGTTTTTCCGCAGCCTGATGGGCCTAAAAGGGCGACCAATTCACCCGAAGGAAAATCAAGCGAAACATTATTGAGGGCAACAAAGTTTCCAAAGGTTTTCTGAACGTTTTTTACTTCGATACTCATAATGGTCCTTCGATTGCGGGGGGTGCATTGGTTTCAGATTTAAGATGCCATTCAACATAAGTTTTGGCGGCCAAAGTAAGTAGGGCTAGTAAGGCAAGTAGAGAGGCTACTGCAAAGGCGGCTACAAAGTTATATTCGTTATACAAAATTTCGACTTGCAGGGGGATAGTGTTGGTGTAACCGCGGATATGGCCAGATACCACCGATACTGCCCCAAACTCACCCATTGCGCGGGCATTGCAAAGAATAACGCCGTATAACAAACCCCATTTGATATTGGGGAGGGTTACGTGCCAAAAAGTCTGCCAGCCACTTGCTCCCAATACAGTAGCTGCTTCTTCTTCCTCGCGTCCTTGTGCCTCCATTAGTGGAATGAGTTCTCGCGCTACAAATGGAAAGGTTACAAAAACAGTCGCCAGAATAATTCCAGGTATGGCAAAAATAATGCGAATGTCATGATCGCCTAACCAAGAGCCAAACCAACCTTGCGCGCCAAATACAAGTACATAGATAAGACCCGCGATGACTGGTGAAACTGAAAAGGGGATATCAATTAAGGTAATCAAAACATGCTTGCCCCTAAAGTCGAACTTAGCGATTGCCCATGAGGCGGCAACCCCAAATACAAGATTGAGCGGTACTGCAACTCCTGCTGCCAATAAGGTAAGTTTGATTGCGGACCAGGTATCTGGTTCTGCAATAGCTTTTAAGTAGTAAACAAAGCCTTTATGTAAAGCTTCTGCAAATACTGAAAAGAGGGGTAGTAATAAGAAAATACCAAAAAAACCAAGGGACAAAATTAGTATGATGGATTTGACTAATACTGAATCTCTGGTGGCGCTACTGCGCTCAAAGCGGGTGACATTGCTCATTAACGCACCCTCCCAGTTCTTTTGGCAGTCCAAGCTTGGAGTCCATTAATTGCTAATAAGAGCAATAGAGAGATGACCAACATGACTGTTGCAATAGCGGTAGCTCCAGCGTAGTCATATTGCTCTAACTTTGTAATGATAATTAACGGAGTGATCTCTGAAACCATTGGGATATTGCCGGCAATAAAAATGACGGAGCCATATTCACCTACCGCTCTGGCAAAAGCCAGTGCAAAGCCAGTCAATAGTGCTGGCGACAGAATGGGGAGTACAACCCTCCTAAAGGTTTGCCAGCGACTGGCGCCTAAGCTCGCAGACGCCTCTTCAAGTTCTATTTCAATTTCTTCTAAGATGGGTTGTACGGTGCGCACTACAAAAGGTAGTCCAATAAATATTAAGGCAACCAATACACCCCATGGCGTGAAGGCAATTTTGATGCCCAGGGGCTCTATATATTGACCAATCCAACCATTTTTTGAATACAGTGAAGCAAGGGCAATACCTGTAACTGCTGTAGGCAGGGCAAAGGGAAGGTCAACTAAGGCATCAACCAAATTTTTACCAATAAAGGTATAGCGAACTAAGGCCCAGGCCAATAAAAGGCCAAAGAAGGTATTAATGACGCCAGCGAATAGAGCCATCCCAAAGCTCAGGCGATAAGAGGCCATCACGCGTGGAGCAGTTACGGCATCAATAAAGGCGGGGAAGGTAAGGCTAGTGGTTTTAAAAATTACCGCAGATAAAGGGATGAGGACAATGATCGATAGGTAGATGATCGTGTAACCAAGCGATAGACCGAACCCCGGAAATATATTATTTTTCTTTGCTGTAGACATCCCAAGAGTCTAGGGGGAGGCCCTATAAAAGGGAAACAAGAAAAGATCATTAACTTATATGCAAAATGTATATAAGCATTAAAAAAATAATGAAAAACAGCCCAGAGCTGGTTGTCTGGGCTGTTTTAGTGGTTTAACTAACTTTAAAACTTACTTCACGATAATTTCATCAAAGACACCACCGTCATTAAAGTGCACTTTTTGCGCTTTTTGCCAACCACCAAATACCTGGTCAATAGTAACCAATTTCACTTTAGCAAATTGATTGGCATATTTAGCTGCAACCTTAGGGTCACGTGGACGATAGAAGTTTTGAGCGGCAATTTCTTGACCGGCTGGAGAATAGAGTTGCTCAAGATAGGCTGTTGCGACTTTTCGCGTGCCTTTTTTGTCAACTACCTTATCAACGACTGCCACAGGTGGCTCTGCCAAAATCGAAATCGAAGGCGTAATAATGTCAAACTTATCTGGTCCTAATTCTTTAACGGATAGGTAAGCCTCGTTTTCCCACGCAATCAGTACATCGCCAATACCTCGCTCGGTAAAGGTGGTAGTCGCTCCGCGAGCACCAGAGTCCAGGACCTTCACATTTGCATAAAGTTTTTTAACAAATTCTTTTGCTTTGATGTCATTGCCACCTGGTTGCTTAAGTGCGTATGCCCAAGCTGCGAGATAGTTCCAGCGTGCACCCCCAGAAGTTTTTGGGTTTGGGGTAATCACTTCTACGCCTGGTTTAATTAAATCATCCCAATCTTTGATTCCTTTTGGATTGCCTTTACGAACCAGAAACACGATGGTAGAGGTATACGGGGAAGAGTTATCTTTAAATTTCTTTTGCCAATCTTTTGCAATCAAGCCTTTTTCAGCCAAGACATCAATGTCATATGCTAAAGCCAAGGTCACGACATCTGCATCCAAGCCATCCAATACTGCGCGAGCTTGTTTCCCAGAACCGCCGTGGGATTGCTTCACAGAGAGGTCATCACCAGTTTTCTTCTTCCAGTCAGCAATGAAGGTCTTGTTGTAATCCTGATAAAGCTCACGGGTTGGATCATAAGAGACATTCAGGATAGTTTGTTCCGCTGCGTAACTTGTTGCGATAAGGCCAATCCCTAAAAATAGAGTTGCCGCGATCTTGGATAAATAAATGCTTTTCATTGAGCTTCCTTTCTAATGATCTAGCTAATGTAGAAGGGAAGGCTTAGGCTGTGAAGTAAGAAAAAGTGGATTGCTTATCGTTAAATTGTATTAATGGAGAAATTCTTTTAGAAACAGGGGGTTTGGGCGCGCCCAGCTGTATAGGCGCTAACGATTGAAAGTGCTTGAAAAGTTTCAAGCCATCTGGCCATGGTCCAAATCCCGACTCTGTATTGATATGGCCTGCTGATTTAAGGGTGAGGGTGCGACTACCCCAGCATTCGCCCCATAAACTTGCTTTTGAAGCCTGCATCCAAGGATCGTTATCGCTCGCAATTAATAGGCTTGGCACATCAAGTGCAGAAGTGGGAATACTGGAGCGAATGCTCTCAGATGCGCCATACCCATGCCAACGCTTCACGCCAAAAGAATCAAATCTCTCGGGATCTGCAGGGGCCACTAGTAAGAGCCCCCGGACTTTTTCAGGGTTTTCTGTGGCAGCGAGGATGGAGGCTAAGCAGCCAAAGCTATGGGCAATCAGCCATGCTGGATTGTCGAGTGCCGCAAGGGCGTGTCCAATAGTCCTCGCCCACTCAAACAGAATCGGCTTTTCCCATTCCTGCTGAACCCGCCGTGCGCCTGGAATTTCCTTCTCAATCCAGGTTTGCCAGTGGGCCTCACCGCTTCCAAGGTAGCCGGGGATGATTAAGGTGGGTTCGCTAGTCATAGTGATTTTCTTTGATGGCTCACTTTAGCGCGAATGAATTGCAGATGGAAATAAGAAAAACTGCTATTGATATTCAAGAAAGCTTATCTATTTTTCTTGGTTCCTTAATGAGGAGATTAATCATAAATTACATTTGTTTATTCACTTTTCAAATGTTTTATGTCTATTCATATTGCGCAGCCTCATCCATACAACCTTTCAAAGGTAGTTTCAGATCTCCGAAGATCGAGGGAGGAGACTCATAAAATTCGGCATCTCGGGCGAGTTAGGGAGTTGCCATCAAGAGATACCTTAGAGAACATATTGGCGGGTATCTTTGCCTCCTTATTTCCAACACATTATGGTCGAGCCGATCTTACTGATGAGAGTATTGATTACTTTGTTGGAGATGTTTTAAGTGTCGCCCTGAATAAATTGGCCGAACAAATTCGCAGAGGGCTGTATTTCTCCTCTAGCAATAGCTTAGAGGAAGATCAGGGGTTTGATGATCTAGCTCAAGCCCTCACCACTCAATTTGCAGCGGATTTACCGACTATTCGCGCCTTAATTGTGAGCGATATTCGTGCAGCAATGAGCGGGGATCCTGCTGCAACAAGTATTTCCGAGATTCTTTTGTGCTATCCAGGGGTAAGTGCATCCATTCATTATCGAATCGCTCATGCCCTTTATCAATCGGGCTCACCATTAATAGCCCGATTGATTTCCGAGATTGCACATTCTAGAACTGGGGTCGATATTCATCCAGGTGCGCAGATTGATGAGGGATTTTTTATTGATCATGGCACTGGTGTAGTTATTGGCCAGACTGCAATTCTGGGGAAAAACATTCGTCTTTATCAGGCTGTGACCCTGGGGGCTAAGCGCTTTCCGACTGATGAAGAGGGAAATCTATTAAAGGGTAATGATCGTCATCCCATCCTTGAGGATGATGTCGTTATTTATGCGGGCGCTACTGTTTTAGGTCGCATCACTATCGGGGCTCGCTCAACTATTGGCGGAAATGTTTGGCTCACTAAAAGCGTTCCCCCGGATAGCAATATTTCACAGGCGCAAATGTTGAGTCACTAATTTAGCTACCAATCATTTGTTCCATTTTTAACGCTTTATTCAATCTTCATTTTTAAACCAATAAAGGAGTAGTTATGTCAGAAATTATTCAAAGTCCTACAGCGTTAGGCGATGTAGGCGCAAGACAGTTAGCGAATGCTACAAAGACGCTACCCCAGTTATCGACTATATCCCCTCGTTGGTTAACTCAACTCCTGGGTTGGGTTCCGGTGGAGGCTGGTATCTACCGTCTTAATAAAGTGAAGAATGCCTCAGAAGTTTTGACGGACTGTTCAGGCCGTGGCCAAGAGCGGATCTTGCCACAAACCTTTGTAGATTACGAACCAAATCCTCGTGAGTATTTTTTGAGCGCGGTCAATACCGTATTGGATGTGCATACTCGAATTTCAGATTTATATAGTAGCCCTTATAACCAGATCAGCGAGCAGTTGCGCTTAACTATTGAAACAGTTAAAGAGCGTCAAGAGGGTGAATTAATTAATAATGCAGAATATGGTTTGTTATCGAGTGTCGCTCCAGAGCAGCGCATTAAAACTCGTACAGGTGCGCCCACTCCTGATGACTTGGATGAGTTGTTAACTAAAGTTTGGAAAGAGCCAGGATTTTTCTTGGCCCACCCCAAAACCATTGCAGCCTTTGGTCGTGAGTGCACACGTCGTGGCGTTCCCCCTCCAACTACTGGTTTATTTGGTAGTCAATTTTTGACATGGCGCGGCGTTCCATTGATTCCTTCGGACAAAGTCAAAATTGAGGATGGTAAATCTTCTATTTTGTTGTTGCGTACTGGTGAGAAAAAGCAGGGCGTGGTCGGTCTGTATCAACCGAACTTGCCAGGCGAACAAAGCCCTGGTTTATCTGTCCGTTTCATGGGCATTAATAACAAGGCGATTGCATCATATTTAGTTTCTTTGTATTGCTCCTTGGCTGTATTAACGGATGATGCGCTTGCTGTTCTCGATGGCGTGGAAGTTGGCAAATACCATGAGTACAAATAATCCAGTTTACGGAGGGTATTTAGATCCCCAGGTATTAGCCGCATTAGCAAATCAAACCTTCTCAGACCATCAGCAAGATGCTGATAGTTCTGGGAATGGGTTTGGCAATGTGGCGCATCATTTGGGCTCTGATCCACGCTCTCATGTGCCCAGTGGGGTAGTAAGCCATTCTCTGCAGCCACCTGCAGAGTTTGATTTTTCATCCCTAGTGCAGCAGGCTTTGGGTGGCGCTCAGCAACAAGCTAGCCATGATGCGCTGGTCAAAAATCCTGGGTCGCTCTCTTTGGGTGGAGCATTTGGTGCCGAGCAATTCATTCCGAATTCTTTATTGGGTGGATTGGCAAATCCTGGTGATCAGCAATTGATTCATCAAGTCTTTCCAGATCATATTCCAGTCCCTAAATCTCAAAATACGAGCTTTGATCCACTGCTCATACGCAAAGACTTTCCAATTTTGTCGGAAAGAGTCAATGGTAGGGCGCTGATTTGGTTTGATAATGCCGCGACCACTCAAAAGCCTCAGTCAGTGATCGATCGAATCAGTTATTTTTATGAACATGAGAATTCTAATATTCATCGTGCTGCTCATGAATTAGCTGCGCGTGCTACCGACGCTTATGAGGGTGCACGTGAAAAAGTCAGGTCCTTTATTAATGCTAAATCCACCAATGAAATCGTATTTGTACGAGGTACTACGGAAGCTATTAATTTAGTGGCTCAAAGCTGGGGTCGCCAAAACCTCAAAGAGGGCGATGAAATTATTTTGAGCAACTTAGAGCACCATGCCAATATTGTGCCTTGGCAATTGCTGGCTAAAGAAAAAGGGCTAGGTATCCGCGTAATTCCAGTAGATGATGACGGTCAGTTACTTTTGGATGAGTATCAAAAGCTATTTAATAACAGAACAAAGCTCGTGAGCTTTACCCATGTTTCCAATGCTTTAGGTACTATTACTCCAGCTAAAAAAGTGATTGAAATTGCTCATGCTGCCGGTGTAAAAGTCCTATTAGATGGCGCTCAGTCGATTTCCCATATGAAGGTAGATCTCCAGGATCTCAATCCGGACTGGTTTGTATTCTCAGGCCATAAAGTATTTGGCCCTACCGGTATTGGGGCTCTTTATGGGAAAGAGGATCTATTAAATGCTACTCAGCCTTGGCAGGGTGGCGGCAATATGATTAAAGATGTGACCTTTGAGCATACTCAGTTCCATGAAGCTCCAAGTCGATTTGAGGCTGGTACGGGCAATATTGCGGATGCGGTTGGTCTGGGCGCTGCTTTAGATTATGTCAACTCGATTGGGATTGAGTTAATTGACCAATATGAGCATCAGCTTTTGCTGTATGCCACCCGTCTTCTAAAGGAGGTTCCGGGAGTACGCTTAATTGGTACTGCAAAAGATAAAGCTAGCGTCCTGTCTTTTGTTATTCCAGGAATCAAAACCGAGGATATCGGTGCCGCGTTAAACAAGGAGGGTATCGCAGTACGTTCTGGCCATCACTGTGCCCAGCCTATTTTGCGTCGTATGGGCGTGGAAACTACCGTTCGTCCCTCATTGGCTTTTTACAATACCTGCCAAGAAGTTGATGCTTTTATCTCTGCCTTATATAGGATTCGCTCGCACTAGGTCGCAGATATGAGTTGCAAATGCTGGGAAATAAAAAGGCCGCTGAAGCGGCCTTTTTATTGATTGTATGAAGAAACGCTTAAGCAAATGACTCTTCGTATTCGGTATATTTGATGGTGCTCATGAGGAAAAGAATGCGTCGCTGAAAACTTTTTCTTTCTTCGACTTTTTCATGTGGGAGTTGATCGTGCTCGCGCAGTAATTTGGTAATTACCGGGTTGTAACGCTCTCTAACGGGTGACATGATTGTTCCTCAGTTTCTAAATATGTTGCTTAAGGGTTAATGTACAGCGAGTCTTTCTCTTAAACAAGCAATCATTAGTGATATCGATATGCGCAATGGGAATATATAAACCCGTTCTTATCTCAGTAGGCGATACGTTTAGCAGTTTTTATTGGTTCGCTAAAGACTTTTCCACCTCTACGATAAAGGCATTAAGACGGGAGAAATCTATGAACACTACAAACGACTTTATCGGGCCAGGAAAAAAGGGTTATGAGGCTGGCTTGCTTACATCATTTTTTAGCGCCATTCTTGGGCTGGGGCTATTGGGCCTTTCAGTTCATTTAGGAGTGAGAAATGATTTCCTTGCAACCCTTATTCTTCATGGCGGTGAACAAGCTGACTATGCTTTAGCGGGTGTAGTAATGGCAAGCTTCATTGCCGGCGTTGGGTTGATAGCACGGCACATTATGAAAGAGAGTGTAGGCGAGAGTTTTTATGATCACACCTATCATTAAAGGTGTGATCGACAACGCCAGTGCTTAGGCGAGTACTAGTTTGATACCCACTAGGAGCAGCGTAACTGCAAGTGCTGCTCTAGTAAATTTCTCGGGAAGAGTGCTTGAAAGCTTGGCTCCCAACCAAATTGCAGGAATGGATCCTACCAATAGGCCGAAAAGTAGGGTGAAATCTACATTCCCTAGCCACCAATGGCCCGCACCAGCTAATGCAGTAAGCGGTACTGCATAGGCGATATCGGTACCTGCTACTTCCGCTGTCTTCAGGTGGGGATACAGCATCAAAATTAAAGTTGCCCCAATAGCTCCAGCTCCAATCGACGATATGGTTACCAATACCCCAATAACAGCTCCTACCAATACGGTTGCAATCTTTAGCGGGGCTCCATGGAGCATGCGATGCGGATTTTCTTTAACCCAATTCAAAATTTTGGTTCTGACTGTAAGGGAGAGGGCGGTGAGTAATACTGAAACGCCAATAGAGAACGAGATCCAGTGGGTCCAGTCTTTTGAAAGCGGACCAATTTGCTTTAAGAAGAGAATGGAAAGGGTGGCGGTACTTAGGCTGCCGGCACACAATAAGCCAACAATAGGCCATTTCACATTTCCATGAAGGCGATGGGCCGCAGTGCCAATGCCTTTGGTAAGGGCTGCAAAGGCTAGATCAGTTCCAACTGCAGTGGTGGGCGCTACGCCAAAAATTAGTGTCAGAATAGGCGTCATTAAAGAGCCCCCACCTACGCCAGTTAAGCCCACTAAAAGACCAACTAGAGCCCCAGAAAAGATAAAGTGGAGCGACCCATGCAAAAGTTCAAGCATCTACTAATTACTTCTCTACGAAGGCTCGTTCAAAGACATAGTCGCCCAACTGGCCTAGACTTGGAGATACTTTGAAGCCTTTGGCATCTAGCATTTCAGCTGTTTCTTTGAGCATGGATGGACTACCGCAGATCATGGCGCGATCAACAGCAGGATCTAATGGAGGTAAGCCAATATCTTTAAAGAGTTGACCTGATTCAATGGCGGTTGTTAAGCGACCGGTCTGTTTATAAGCTTCGCGAGTAACGGTTGGGTAATAAATCAATTTTTCTCGAATGAGTTCGCCTAAGAATTCATCTTGAGTTAATTCATTTTTAATGTAATCAGCATAGGCTAATTCACTTACAAGTCGTACCCCATGAATCAGAATGACTTTCTCAAACTTGTCATAAGTTTCTGGGTCGCGAATAATGCTCATAAATGGAGCCAAGCCAGTACCGGTACTAAACAGATAAAGATGCTTACCGGGATTTAAATCGTCAATTACCAATGTGCCAACAGATTTCTCGCTAACCAAGATGGGGTCGCCCACCTGAATTTTTTGTAAGCGGGAAGTTAAGGGCCCATCTTGAACTTTGATACTCAAAAACTCCAAGTGTTCTTCATAGTTTGGGCTGGCAACGCTATAGGCTCTTACCAATGGTTTACCTTCCACCTCCAAGCCAATCATTAAGAAATGCCCGCTACGGAAGCGAAGGCCTTTATTTCTGGTGGTAGTAAAGCTAAAGAGGGTATCGTTCCAGTGGTGAACGGTGAGAACGGTTTCGGTGTTGTATGCGGCCATAAATGAAAGCTTCGTAAATTTTACAAAACCTTGATTATCCTCATAATTAGCCTCTTTTTTGAGGGAAAGTGGGATTAACTTTTCATATGAAATGAACTTTTAGTAATAAAGGGTCTTTTTTGCAGGCTTAGATGCTGTTCCCGCTATTATTTGATTATGAAACGTAGCTACTACTTACACCTCTCTTTGTTTAGCCTTAGTTTGGTCGCTTTTGCCGTTATTCTTCAGCAAGTTGGCTATCAAGGAGTCAGTTTTCTGCCGTGTCCCTTGTGTATTTTGCAAAGAGTGGGTTACTTAGGCATTGCAATCAATTGCTTTTTAGCTTTTGGCATAACCCCCTTTAGAAAGTGGTTTCACCTTTTAGCTACTGCTTGCGCTGCTTATGGCATTTCAGTGGCCGCCCATCAAGTCTGGCTTCTTTCTCATCCTGAGACGTCCTGTGGAATTGACCCCTTAGAAACTTGGATTAATCAATTTCAGTTGGCAAAAGTCTTTCCTTGGCTGTTCAAGGCTGACGGACTATGTTCAGCTAAATTGCCGGCTATTTTGGGTTTGCAAGTGCCCGAATGGTCGCTGTTGTGGTTTGTAGTACTTTTCTTTGTGCTTTTGGTTACATTGTTTAAAAAGTCTAACGCTCTCGTTAAGTAGAATTTTTAGTGCTTAGCTCATAAGAAGAACTTCTTTTGCGTTTTGGTGCTTTTCTCCTAAGATGGCTTCTCAATTGATCTCTTTGTTTTAAGGAAATTTCATGACTTACTTTACCGATAACTCTCAAACTATTGGCCGGACACCTTTGGTACGTCTAAACCGAGTGACTGATGGTGCTGGCGCTACTGTACTTGGAAAGATTGAGGGCCGTAATCCTGCTTACTCAGTGAAGTGTCGTATCGGAGTGGCGATGATCAATGATGCGCAAGAAAGAGGATTGCTAGGGCCCGGTAAAGAGCTTGTTGAGCCCACCAGTGGCAATACGGGTATTGCATTAGCGTTTGTTGCGGCGGCTCGAGGAATTCCGCTGACACTGACGATGCCGGAAACCATGAGTATTGAGCGTCGTAAGTTATTGACGGCTTTAGGTGCAAAGATTGTGTTGACTGAAGGCCCTAAGGGTATGAATGGAGCTATTGCAAAAGCTAAAGAGATTGCCGAATCAGACCCAAACAAGTACATCTTGCTTCAGCAATTTAGTAATCCTTCAAATCCTGCTATTCATGAAGCTACTACCGGCCCAGAAATTTGGGAAGATACGGATGGGAAGGTCGATGTATTTGTGGCGGGCGTAGGTACCGGCGGAACCATTACGGGCGTTGGTCGTTATATTAAAAATACCAAAGGCAAAGCCATTGAAGTAGTTGCGGTTGAACCTACCGCAAGCCCAGTCATTACCCAAAAATTAAATGGTGAAGAAATCAAGCCTGCACCACATAAGATTCAAGGAATCGGTGCTGGATTTATTCCTGCAAACTTGGATTTATCCATCGTGGATAAGGTTGAACTCGTTAGTAATGAGGAGGCAATTGATATGGCGCGCCGCATTGCTAAGGAGGAGGGTATCTTGGTGGGAATCTCATGTGGAGCTGCGGCCGCGGTTGCAGTTCGCTTGGCTAAAAGGCCTGAGTACGCTGGCAAAACAATTGTGGTTGTATTGCCTGATACCGCCGAACGTTACTTGAGCTCAGCGTTATTTGAAGGCGTCTTTGATGAAAAAGGCTTGCCTGTTTAGATTGAGCTGATACTTGGAAAATAAAAAGGCATCCTCGGATGCCTTTTTATTGAGATTAATTTAGCTACTCTTCTTCGCGGCGTAAGTGGGGGAAGAGGATGACATCTCGAATGTTCGGTGCGTCAGTTAAAAGCATGACTAAACGATCGATGCCGATACCGCAGCCACCAGTAGGAGGCATGCCGTACTCAAGGGCGCGAATAAAGTCGTGATCAAAGTACATCGCCTCCTCATCACCAGCTTCTTTTTGCTCTACTTGTTTGCGAAAACGATTTGCTTGATCTTCCGCATCATTTAACTCTGAGAAGCCATTGGCAATCTCTCGCCCAGTAATGAATAACTCAAAGCGCTCAGTAATGCCAGGGCGAATATCGGATTCGCGTGCAAGTGGACTCACTTCGATTGGGTAATCAATGATGTAGGTTGGCTCCCATAGATGGGCTTCAGCAACCAATTCAAAAAGAGCTAATTGCAAGGCGCCTAAGCCTGCATTTTTCAATGTAGGGCTATCTGGATTCTCGCCACCTTTTTTCAATTCCGCACGAATGAACTGCGCATCCTCTAATTGCGCTGCGTCATAAGTCTTATTGGACAGTGGGCCGTATTTTAAGATCGCTTCAGTAATGGTGAGTCTTTGGAAGGGTTTGCTGAGGTCTAAATCGCGACCTTGATGACTCAATACAGCCGTGCCTTGGGCATCAATCGCAGCCGCACGAATCAAGCCCTCGGTAAAGTCCATTAACCAACGGTAATCCGTATAAGCTGCATAGAATTCCATCATGGTGAATTCTGGATTGTGACGGGGGCTAACGCCTTCGTTACGGAAGTTGCGATTGATCTCAAAAACCCGTTCAAAACCACCAACTACTAAACGCTTGAGATAAAGCTCCGGAGCAATTCTCAAGAACATCTGCATATCTAAAGCGTTGTGGTGGGTGATGAATGGCTTTGCTGTAGCGCCACCTGGGATAGGGTGGAGCATTGGTGTTTCTACTTCCATGAAGTCAGCATCAAGCATATGACGACGCAAGGAGGCGATGGCATTGCTGCGGGCTTTAAAAGTATTGCGACTCTCAGGATTAACGATCAAATCCACATAACGTTGGCGATACTTAGTTTCTAAATCAGAAAGGCCATGGAATTTATCTGGAAGAGGGCGCAATGACTTGCTCAGGAGGCGTAAGCTACTGCATTCAACAGATAGCTCGCCCTTATTGGTTTTAAAGAGATTGCCCTCTGCGGCAATGAAATCGCCCATATCCCAATGCTTAAAGGCGCCGTGTTTTTGTGCGCCCGTGAGTTCATCGTTAATGTAAAACTGAATTTGACCTTTACGATCTTGGATGGTGGCAAAGCTGGCCTTACCCATCACGCGTTTTAGGACCATGCGACCAGCTACTTTCACATGAAGCTTTTTCGCTGCTAATTCTTCCTTGCTTAAGCTGTCGTAGTGCGCATGTAAATCGGCGGATAAATGGGTTGGTACAAAATCGTTTGGAAAGGCGATACCGTCTTCACGCAATTTTGAGAGTTTTTCGCGGCGCTCGGCAATGATATGGTTTTCATCAACAGGTTCAGTAGCGGGGGGTTGGATAGCTTTATCGTTCATATCTTTGATGATGCGTAAGGGGGTTAAACACCTTGCTTCAGGCTGGCTTCAATAAATGCATCAAGATCTCCATCCAATACTTTTTGAGTATTGGAGATTTCAACGTTGGTGCGTAAATCTTTAATACGACTTTGATCTAGAACGTAGGAGCGGATCTGGTGACCCCAGCCTACATCAGTTTTGCTAGCTTCCAATTTATCTTGTTCAACACGACGCTTTTGCATTTCATGTTCATATAGTCGAGACTTGAGCATGGTCATCGCTTCAGCGCGATTGCGGTGCTGGCTTCGATCGTTCTGGCACTGAACCACGATTCCTGTCGGAAGGTGGGTCAAGCGAACAGCGGAATCTGTTTTATTAATATGTTGACCACCCGCGCCTGACGCGCGGTAGGTGTCAGTTCGAATATCTGCTGGATTGACATCAATCTCGATAGAGTCATCAATCTCAGGATAGACATAAATACTGGCAAATGAAGTATGTCGACCATTGGATGAATCAAAAGGAGACTTGCGCACCAAACGATGTACGCCTGTCTCTGAGCGAAGGTGGCCGTAAGCGTATTCACCGTCAACTTTAATGGTGGCGCTCTTAATACCGGCGACATCTCCATCAGATTCTTCAAGGATTTCAGTTTTGTAGCCCTTGCGCTCGCAATACTTTAAATATTGACGATAGAGCATGCTTGCCCAGTCGCAGGCTTCGGTACCACCGGCGCCAGCTTGAATATCAATAAAGCAATTGCAAGAATCCATCTCATTGTGAAACATGCGACGAAACTCTAAGTCACCAATTGCCTTGCTATAGGCTTCGGTATCTTTTTCAATTGCAGCAATCGTTTCAAAATCACTTTCTTCTTTTGCCATGTCAAATAATTCAATGGCACCAGTGATATTAGAGTTTAAGTCGGTGAGGGTCGATACGACACCGTCAAGCAGCTTTTTTTCTTTTCCGAGGGCTTGTGCTTTTTTTTGATCATCCCAAATGGTGGGATCTTCAAGAATGGAGTTAACTTCTGTAAGGCGACGTGACTTTACTTCGAAGTCAAAGATACCCCCGAAGTGCTTGCTCGCGGATGAGCAGGTCGGAGAGGGTATTTGAGATGGTATTTAATTGTTCAGCTTCCATCCTATGATTATAAAGGGGTTATTGGAAGCTACTCCTGAGTTGCCTAAACCCTATCTAGGGCTAATAGCTAAGGGCGGTTCTTATATAGTTAGGCGATTATTTCACTATTTCCTTAAGTAAATGACCTTAACAACCAATACCTCTTTAGAAAATGCTGTTTATCGCAAGGTAAGCTGGCGATTAATTCCTATTTTGTTATTGGGTTATTGCGTAGCCTATCTCGATCGCGTGAATATTAGTTTTGCCAAGTTACAAATGCTCAATGATTTGGGCATGTCAGATTATGTTTATGGCTTGGGGGCGGGAATATTCTTTCTCGGATACTTTTTATTTGAAATTCCTAGTAATCTAATTTTGCACAAGATAGGCGCACGAATTTGGATTGCCCGGATTGCCATGAGCTGGGGGATGATTTCTGGGGCAATGATTTTTGTCAGTTCACCGACCACTTTTTATGTTGGACGGTTCTTGTTAGGGATTGCCGAAGCAGGATTTTTCCCTGGAATTATTCTCTATTTGACCTATTGGTATCCAGCTCATAGACGGGGTCGCATTGTTTCATTGTTTATGACTGCAGTTCCTTTGGCGGGGGTATTTGGTGGTCCGCTATCTGGATTTATTTTGGAATATTTCAATGGGATACATGGATTCCAAGGTTGGAAGTGGTTGTTTGTCTTGGAGGGGATACCTTCTTGTCTAGTTGGTGTGGCGCTATTCTTTTTGCTAACAGACAGTATTGAGCAGGCAAACTGGCTTAGTCCTGAAGAAAAATCAATTCTCATTCGAAATATGGATGCTGAAGAAGTTCAGAAGTCCAGCCATTCAATTTTAGAAATTTTTAAGAATGCCAAAGTTTGGTTTTTGTCTTTTGTCTACTTGTGCTTTGTCGTCGGAGTTTACGGCGTGAGTTTTTGGCTCCCCACCATTATTCAGGGTATGGGGTTTGTTGATTTATTTGATGTGGGATTGTTATCGGCGATTCCCTATGGTTTCTCAATAGTAGCCATGTTTTTTATCAGCAAAAGCTCAGATCACACCCGTGAGCGACGCTGGCATCTTGCGCTTACTGCGCTTGCAGGGGCGATCGGATTGGTTATCTCTGTGATTTATGCACATGCCCCTTGGATTGCAATGGCTGCGCTATCCGTTGCAGCTGGCGGAGTCTTTACTATTGTTGCGCTATTTTGGACTTTACCTACAGCATTTTTAGGTGGAATTGGAGCTGCCACTGGTATTGCTCTGATTAACTCTATTGCTGCTTTAGCGGGATTCGTGGCGCCCTACATCATCGGGCTGCTCAAGGAATACACAAGCTCGACTAACGCTGGAGTATTTTTTATGGCCATTTGTTTAGTGATTGGCGCTTTTCTTACCTTATTAATCCCGACGCGACTAGTCAGTAGTTAAGGTGCTTGCTTACTTGCATCATGGGCTTCAATCATGAGTTGCACACGAGCTTGTCCTTGATAACGGTCGGTAACGAGTCGATAGGCTAAATTGGCTTTGGCTGGTAATGTTTGGGTATGGTTAAACCAAACGCCAGTGAAAGGTTTGCTTTCCGCTTTTCCCTCGCCGATTGGACGTAGTTGAAGGCGTAAATGCTTTTCTTTCATTAATGACTGCTGTATGACCTCAAACTCCCCGTAAAAAATTGGCTGGGGGAAGCCTTGGCCCCAAATTTCTTCGGCCAGAAGATCACCGGTTTGAGGCGTAAATTCTGAAAGCGGTAGGTTTCCATCGTGAATATGCAAACGTTCAAGCAATTCAGGGCTTAACAGTTCATTGGCAACCTCTTGAAATAGCAAGTCAAACTTTTCAAAGTCTGTTTTTTTAATTGTGAGACCCGCCGCCATAGCGTGCCCACCAAATTTCAGAATGAGTCCTGGCTCACGCTTGGAAACTATATCCAGAGCATCTCTCAGATGAAATCCTGTAAGTGAGCGTCCTGAACCTCTTAACTCATCGCTATCATTTTCGCCGGCGGGAGCAAAGACGATAGCAGGCCGATTAAAGCGTTCTTTGAGGCGTGAGGCGACGATGCCAACTACCCCTTGATGCCACTGCGGATGCCAAAGACAAATGCTGGTTCGACCATCCATGTTGCTGGCCAATTGATCCTCAGCCAGATGGGCTAAAGCAGTTTCCTGCATTCCGGTCTCAATGACACGACGTTCTCGGTTGATGCGATCGAGCTCTTGGGCCAGTTCTAGCGCTTCATCAGGTTTATCGCTGAGCAATAACCGAATGCCAAGAGTCATATCAGCCAAGCGTCCAGCAGCATTGAGTCTGGGACCAACGGCGAATCCCAAGTCAAAGGTGTTAGCTTTGCGTGGATCCCTGATTGCCACTTGAAATAGTGCCTGAATACCCGCTTGAGAAATCCCAGACCGAATTCTCTTTAAGCCATTGGATACCAAAATCCGATTGTTGCGATCTAGCTGTGCAACGTCTGCAACAGTACCTAGCGCAACCAAATCCAATAAACCCTCGATCTTTGGTTGATTTTCACTGGTAAATTTGCCGCGCTTGCGAAGCTCTGCTCGCAATGCTACTAACAAGTAAAACATGACCCCTACACCAGCCAGAGCCTTGCTGGAAAAGGTGCAGCCCGGTTGGTTAGGGTTAACGATGGCGTAAGCTTTGGGTAGATGATCGCCTGGTAGGTGATGGTCAGTCACAATGACTTCCATGCCAAGTTCACGTGCTCGATCAACTCCAGCCTCGCTAGCAATACCGTTGTCTACTGTGATTAAGTATTTTGGTTTTGGAATTTGCTGCGCTGCCATCTCCACCACTTCTGGTGTTAGCCCATAACCCATTGTGAAACGATTGGGAACTAAAAACTGAATAGGTGTTTCTGAACCACCCAACATCTTGAGTCCACGTACAGCAACCGCACACGCGGTCGCGCCATCGCAGTCATAGTCCGCCACCACCAGCATCGGTTCTTTTTTCTCAAGAATATCTGCCAGCATGCCTGCTGTAGCAATGCAATTTTTGAGTTCTATGGGGGAAATCAGATTTTTAAGTTCAAGGGACAGCTCCTCGGGGGCATTAATTCCCCTTGCTGCATAGAGTCTTGCCAATAGAGGATGTAAGCCACTTTGTTGCAACCAGGTGGCAGTCCGTTCAGAAAAAGGGCGTTGTGAAAATTGACTCATGACAGATTATTGCTGAGTAATGTCTTTCCAGTTTAATTCTTCGGGTTTCTTCCAGAAGGCCCATGACCCTCTTGTTAAGTCTTTTGCCTTAAGGACGCGCTCTCGGGTTTTACCTTTAGGAAAATCAATTAAAGCCACCTCATCCAATTGCTTATCTCGGAGCGCTTGGCTTAATAAGTTCCATACGGCTTCAGGCTGGGCAGCCCAGGCAAAACCATTGTTAAGACATGATGGATCAATTTTTTCTTGGTAGGGAATGTTGAGATATTTGGCCAATCCCGGAAGAAGAGGTGATTCACCAAAAATAGTGACAATTTGATCAAATAAGCTTGGGGTTTGAACCGCTTGTAATTTGCCGATGCCGCTAATCCAAATCGAATTAATGCTAGGTAAACCGCGCTGTTCGCGCTCCTGGTTAATGGGGTCGATATGCCAAAGCATTTGGATTTCATTTTGGAGTTTGCGCCAGCGCTTGGCTAGCCCTTCTTCATGAGTATCCCGGGGCATCCACCAGTCAATATTGCGTCCGTGAGCTTGATCGATGCTATGAGTATCTAAGGCAGTAAACGGTCCTGCCCCAATAAACCAATCTCGCTTTCCTTGAAATAGCAGGGGATTTTCAAAATCCTCCTCTAAATAAGGGAGCGCTGCTTTGAGTAATTGGGAGGATTCTTCCGGTGTCAGATCTATCTGATTTTGACTCATCAAAATCAGGTGATCCCGTGTCGCATGAAAATGCACTGGCTGTAGGCAGGCAATGGATTCGCTTGGGTTTACAGCTTGATCTGTTTGACCTAAAAGCAGAATAGGGGCAATTGGTACCTCTTTTCCCAGTAGAAAGCGCTCATGGGGTAGGCCCATTGGTGGGTTATCTAAACGGGCCAGGTCGTCGGTAGTATCCAATGCATCCTCCCCTGAAAGCATCAGGGTGAAGCGCTTCAAAAGGGGTGGGTTGGCATTCATCCCTCTGATTTTAGGTGGCATTTCACTATTCCATCAGTTTGCTCTTCTAATTCACTAAACTGTCGTTATGTTAAGAATTCCTATTGAGCTTGAAATTGGCCTGCGCTATACCCGCTCCAAGCGTCGTAAGACTGTTGGTAAGCGTGATGGCTTCCTATCCTTTATATCCGGAATATCAACTGCGGGCATAGCGCTTGGGGTTGCAGCCCTGATTGTGGTGCTTTCAGTAATGAATGGCTTTCAAAAAGACGTTCGTGATCGCATGTTGTCCGTTCTCTCCCATGTGGAAATTACATCGCCTGACGGTCTGCCCAATTGGGAGGACCTATCACTCAAGATTGCAGCTCAACCTCATGTTGTGGGAGTTGCCCCTATGGTTGCTTCCCAAGGTCTATTGACCCGAGAAAATGTCATGCGTGGAGTGGCTATTCGAGGAATTTTGCCTAGCGAAGAAGGTAAGGTTTCTGATTTACCAAAACAGTTTGTAGCTGGCAGTATTGACGATCTCAAGCCTGGTAGCTTTGGAGTGGCTTTGGGTGCGCAATTAGCTTCAATGGTGGGTGCTCATGTTGGCGATCGAATTAACTTGATTGTTCCAGAGACTGACCTCAGTCCCGCTGGTGCGATGCCGAGAATGCGTACCCTTCAAGTAGTCGGAATTGTGGACAGCGGGCATTATGAATATGACAGCTCATTAGCCATCATGAATTGGAAAGATGCCGCAGCCTTATTACGTTTACATGACCCATCAGGGCTGCGCATAAAAGTGGATGATATGCAGCGCGCTCCTGAGGTTGCGAATCAGCTTGCGCAAATTGTTCCTCAAGACTTATGGGTAACTGACTGGTCTCGATCCAACCGAAATTGGTTTGCAGCGGTACAAACCGAAAAGAAAATGATGTTTATTATTCTGACGCTCATTATTGGGGTGGCTGCGTTTAATTTAGTTTCTACCCTCGTTATGACTGTCAATGAAAAGCAGGCGGATATTGCTATTTTGCGAACCATGGGAGCTAGCCCAGGACTGATTCAAAGAATTTTCTTGGTACAAGGTATAGCGATTGGCTTGCTTGGTTCATTGGCAGGTGTTGGCTTTGGTTTATTGATTGCCCTCAATATTGATGTGATTGTTCCGACTATAGAAGCAATCTTTCATGTGCAGTTTTTACCGCGTGAGGTGTATTTCATTAGTGAGCTACCTTCCGATGTTAGGGCCTCTGATGTATTAACCGTTGGCCTCATGGCTTTTGGTTTGTCTGTTTTAGCAACCTTGTACCCAAGTCGTAGAGCGGCAAAAGTACAGCCTGCGGAGGCTTTGCGTTATGAGTAATTCATTGGTGCTGGATGCTAAAGGCCTCTCTAAAACTTATGGTCAGGGAATCACTGCTGTAACGGTTTTGAAGGGAGTTGATCTGGAGGTCTCACCTTCGGAGAAGGTAGCGATTGTGGGTTCATCTGGATCAGGAAAAAGCACCTTATTACACCTGTTAGGTGGGTTAGATATCCCTAGCTCTGGGACTGTGCTGCTCACTGGTTTAAATCTTCATGGTTTATCTGTTAAAAAATTAGATCGTTTACGCAATCAAAGTCTTGGGTTTATTTATCAGTTCCATCATCTTTTGGATGAATTTAGCGCTGTAGAGAATGTGGCTTTGCCTTTGCGTATTCGCGGCCTTTCTCCGGATGAATCTATGGCAAAGGCTAGTGAGATGTTGCGTTCAGTCGGGCTTGCCTCTAGAGAATTACATACGCCAGGGGAGTTATCAGGTGGAGAGCGCCAACGTGTTGCCGTAGCGCGCGCTTTGGTGGGCAATCCGGCTTGCGTTTTAGCTGATGAACCTACTGGAAACCTGGATACGGAAACTGCTGATGGCGTATTTGATTTAATGTTAGATATTGCTCGCGACCAAGGTACTGCTTTTGTGATCGTGACCCATGATCCCATTCGTGCAAAACGCTGTGATCGCATTTTGCATTTAGAGCGTGGAGTATTAAAGACATTTGCTCAATGAGCGTTCATCTTTCTTGGGTTGATTCTCACTGCCATTTAGATGCACCAGAGTTTGTGAATACGCTTACTCAAATTATTGATGCCGCAGAAAAGAAAGACGTCAAAGCAATTCTGATTCCTACTGTCAGAGCGAAAGATGCTGATGCCGTAAAAGATATTGCCTCACGATTTGCAAAGAATATTCCAGGTTTAGTTTACGCTTTAGGTATTCATCCTCTGTTTATTCATGAGGCGCAAGAGTCCGATGTCGATATCCTGAGACAACATATTCAAGCCTCTTTAAGTGACTCTCGCTTTGTAGGTATTGGAGAGATTGGGTTGGATTACTTTGTTGAGGGCCTAGATCCTAAAAGACAAGAATTTTTCCTGAATGCGCAATTAGACTTAGCTCAGGAGTTTGGGTTACCAGTAGTTTTACATGTTAGACGCTCACAGGATGCGCTTTTAAAAGCTTTGAGACATAGAAAGATTCCTGGTGGGATTGCCCATGCTTTTAATGGAAGTTTTCAGCAGGCGGATCAGTTTATTGAACTAGGGTTTAAGCTTGGCTTTGGTGGGGCGGCTACTTATGAGCGAGCCCTGCAAATTAGGCGACTTCTAAAAGAGTTGCCAATAGAAAGCATTGTTACTGAAACAGATTCACCAGACATACCACCAGCCTGGCTAAGGGACGAGGGCTTGCAATATAACGAGCCTGCATTTTTACCTAGAATTGCTAGAGAGCTAGCAGTTATTCGAGGGATGGATGAAGCTGAGTTTGCTTCCGTCACTTGGCGCAATGCTATGAGTGCATTTCCACGCTGGTCTGCCTTGTTGGCCACGTCAAATAACCCTATAGCTTCTTAAGCATTTGCGCATCGCTATTGCGGCGTTTATCGCCGGGGGATCACTCCTTTTATTTTTACCATCGCTACCAGAAAATTGGCTGCTTATAAGTACTAGCTTTGTGTTGCTTGGCCTCATAGGAATATATGCAAAGCCTACATTTTCTTTAGTCAGATCAGCCTCAATTATTGCCTTATTTTTTGCGCTGGGATTTGGGTGGAATGCCAATTACGCTGAGCAACGCTTGAGCAATATACTGTCAAGTAGTCTCGAGGATGTGGAATTGCTTATAGAAGGTCGGGTAAGCGCCTTGCCACAAAGCGGGCCTACTGGAGCAAAATTTACTTTTGATCTGATCAGTATGAGCTCAAGAGGAAAGGTGATAAGTAATTTCCCAAAGCGGATTTATTTGAATTGGCAAAATGCTTGGCGAAATCCACAAGAGACCCCGAAGATTATTCCTGGCCAGAGATGGAAATTGAAGGTGAAGTTAAAAAGACCTTATGGCTCTTTAAATCCTTATACGTTCGATTTTGAGAGATGGGCTTTTCAGCAAAATTTTGGTGCTAATGGATCGGTTAAATCTGGAGAGTTATTGGCATCTGGTGATATAGCTCTCACCAACTTTTCTATGGCGATGGAATATTGGCGTTGGAAATTAAGAAATAAGATTGAACGCTTGCTTCCATCTGATGCCCGATATGCGGGTGTCATTATTGCTCTAGTGATGGGTGATCAAAATGCCATAGATCAAGATGATTGGCGAATATTTAATGCAACTGGAGTAGGGCATCTCATCTCTATTTCTGGTTTACATGTGACTATGCTCGCTGGACTTGGTGCTGGGTTAGCAGCTTTATTGTGGGGTCACTATTCTTTACCGCTAAGGATGCCGATTGCTAAGGTTGCTGCTTTCAGCGGGTTTATCACTGCCTTTATTTATGCATGGTTAGCAGGTTTTCAGATTCCCGCTCAAAGGACTCTATATATGGTCGGTATTGTTTCCTTTGCCCTCTGGTCCGGAAGAAATCCGCGTTCATTTGATATCTGGTGGTGGGCGCTTGCCTTTGTATTGCTTGTGGATCCTATGGCACCTTATACGCCAGGGTTTTGGTTATCCTTTGGAGCGGTGGCAGCCATCTTGTATGCGATGCGGGATTCGGTTGCTCTTTTGGGGATTCCGACAGGTAGAGAGCTGGGGCTTTCTTGGCATTTTCGAGTGATCGAGGCATTACGTGAGGCCTGTCGAGTTCAGGCGGTAGTGACAATTGCGCTTCTACCTTTTACGCTATATTGGTTTTATCAAGCATCCATCGTTTCGCCTTTGGCAAATGCCTTTGCAGTTCCACTGATAAGTTATATCGTCACACCATTTGCAATGTTGGGCGCGTTTCTTCCGGAATGGATGGGGAAGGCATTTTTACTTTGGTCTCATAGTCTAATAGAAGCCATCGCATTCGCTCTAAATTACCTGGCTGATCTCAAGTGGGCAATTGTGCGATCCAAACAGCCTGAGATGTGGCTCTTAATTCCATCCTTATTAGGTATTGTGATTGCGATTCGCCCGGGGAGGATTCTTACTCGTTGGAGATCAAGAGTATTTGGTCTTGCACTTAGTCTGATTATCTTTGTTGAGCCATTTGACTCATCATTACATGAGGGGGAGTTTAGGGTAACCGTATTAGATATCGGGCAGGGCGCCGCAGTATTGATAGAAACGGTTTCTAAGAAGTTACTTTATGACACTGGCCCCACTCTAGGGGTCAAAGATGATGCGGGCATGCGCACCATTCTTCCGTATTTGAGGGGAAGGGGGATTCATCATATCGATCGGATGGTGATCAGTCATGGTGATAGTGATCATGTGGGTGGCGGAATTTCTTTGTTAAAGGAGGTGCGGTTTGATTCAATGATGGGGTCATTGCCCAGTGAAAATGCACTACTCAAAAAAATCCAAGCTAAAAATATCCCCAATACTCCATGTCAGTTTGGTCAAACTTGGATTTGGGATGAAGTCGAATTTTATATTTGGCATCCCAGTAAAGATGTTCTTACAGAGAATCAACAACATGGCAAGCCTAATGAAATGAGCTGTGTACTTGAGGTGAGAAACAAGGAAACATCGTTTTGGTTGACTGGCGATATTGAGAGGGATGCTGAGGGCGAAATCATAGAGCGCCTCAATACAGATCAGTTGGCGGATCTTAAGGATAAGGAGTTGATATGGATGGCACCTCATCATGGAAGTAAAACCTCTTCATCTTTGAATTTGTTGATAAAAATCAATCCTGACCAAGCATTTGCCCAAAATGGGTACCGCAATCGTTATGGCCATCCTCACCCAGTCGTGACGGCGCGTTATAAAAACTTAGATGTGCCATTTCATCAAACGTCTCTTACGGGAGCGCAGATCTGGACATTTCAGACAGGGGCCCGCTCATCAACCCTGTTTTGGAGAAGAGAGAATGCCCGTTTGTGGCATAGACCTCTTGAACGTTGAGGGCGACAATTGAACCTCTTATGTTTATAGTTATGGGTATGCAATAAGAGAATAAAAAGGATATTGGCCATGAATAAGCTATTTTGGTTATGCACATTTGTTGCATTAGGATCCCTGGGTTGCGCTGGCGCAGATGTGCGTCCGATTGTCGACATGAAGGGTGTGAATGAAGCGACTTATGAAAATGATTTAAAAGATTGTCAAACTCTCGCCCAGCAACAGTCGGGCATGGGTGAAACCGCTGCTAAAGGTGCAGGGGCAGGCGCGGTTGTTGGTGGTCTCTTAGGGTTGGTTACGGGGGGCAATAAATCTGGCATTGCCCAAGTCGCGGGTGCGGGTGCGGTGATTGGGGCTGCTGGTGGTGCCTATAGTGGTAATCAGGCTCAGGAAGCTGTTGTAAAGAGGTGTTTATCAGGGCGTGGGTATAAAGTCCTGAATTAACTAGCTACCTCTATGGATAAAAGGCTTGTTGATCAAGCCTTTTTTGTTCTTTAACGTCAGGTTCACTCCATTAGCGAAAATGGATAAGCCTTAGTACACTTGGCGTCACTGAATTAAAGGGTAAGTTAAGAAGATTCTCTTGGTTTGCTTGCAGGATGAAATTGCGGATGTAATTTCTTATATTTCAGCATTTAGAGGTGGTTAGATTACTAGCTATTTATTGGCTTCATTATTCTCGGGATTTTTAGTATGGAAGTGGTTGATGTTGCATCATTAAATAAGATGGTCTTATTGGCCACTTTTGGCATTACGCTCCTGCTGGGAGCTGTGATGCAAAAAACGAATTTTTGCACTATGGGTGCAGTTGTGGATTTATTAGTGTTATCTGACGCTAATCGTATGAAGCAATGGTTCTTGGCAATAGGCATTTCTATTATTGGGTTTACCTTGATGTCTTATTTTGGTGTGATTGATCCTAGTAAGAGTATCTACACTGGTAACAAGTTTTTATTCTTATCGGATTTTGTCGGCAGTACTTTGTTCGGCATAGGAATGGTATTGGCATCAGGTTGCGGCGGTAAAACGCTTGTCCGCATTGGTGGCGGAAACCTGAAGTCACTTATCGTCTTTTTGGTGCTGGGTTTAACTGCTTACATGACGATGCGCGGTTTCTTAGGCGTGATACGCGTGAATACTTTAGATACGATTTTTATTACCCTAAACACCCCTCAAGATTTACCGAGCATTCTCAGTGGCCCCTTAGGAATTAACAAGCCAACCCTTCATTTGGTTTTGGGTTTACTGATTGGCGGTATATTTATTGCTTATGCTCTGATCAAAAAAACTTTCTGGACTGTTAAAAATATATTGGCAGGGCTTACTGTTGGTGCTGCAGTTACCGCAATCTGGTGGGTTTCTGGGCATTTAGCTTATTTATCGGAAGACCCAAATACTTTAGAAGAGGTGTTTTTATTTACTAACTCTGGCCGCATGGAATCTCTTTCATTTGTTGCCCCGTTTGCCTATAGCTTAGATTGGTTAATGCTCTATAGCGATGTTTCTAAAGTGCTCACTGTAGGAATTGTGGCGGTATTTGGGATTATTTTTGGCTCGGCATTTATCGCAATCACCTCTAAATCTTTTCGCTGGGAAAGCTTTGCAAATCCTGAAGATACCGCCAACCATTTGATTGGTGGAGTTCTCATGGGGTTTGGGGGTGTCACCGCCTTAGGATGCACTATTGGTCAAGGTATCAGCGGCATATCAACGTTAGCCCTTGGATCTTTTATTACTCTACCTGGATTTATTTTTGGTGCATTTTTAGGTTTGCGTTATCTACAGCTTCGTTTGGCTCCAAGCCCTTGTAATTAATGACTATCACAAGGATGTGATTTATGGATAAGAATCAAAAGGTTAAGACAGGTTCTCAGGCGTCATTAGGCGGCAGAAGGGATTTCATGAAAGCAACTATAGTGGGCGCTGCTGGAATTGGATTTGCACCTGCATCTGATCCGGTCATGGCTGCAGCAATAAAAACAGATTTTGTAGGGATTGAGGCTGGCGAACAAATGATTCCCGTGGGCAATTTTCAGTTGCCTGCTTATGTATCTCGCCCAGAAATTTCCCAGGGCCCGCTACCGATCATCATCGTCGTGTGTGAGATTTTTGGAGTGCATGAATACATTGCCGATGTCACAAGACGTTTTGCGAAGTTGGGTTATTTAGCAATTGCCCCTGAATTTTTTACGCGCGCTGGTGACCCAAGCGAGTATGGCACCATTGCTGAAATTTTTACCAATATCATCTTCAAAACTTCTGATCAGCAAGTGCTTGGTGATTTGCAAGCTGCATTAGTTTGGGCTGGAAAAAATGGTGGAGATTTGCAGCGTGTTGGTGTAACAGGCTTTTGTTGGGGTGGGCGAATCACCTGGCTCTCTGCCACTCTGCCTCAAGTGCGTGCTGGAGTGGCTTGGTATGGCCGCTTGGTTGGTGAGAAAACTATAGGCAATCCCCTTAATCCAATTGATATAGCTAATGAGCTAAAAGCTCCGGTATTAGGTTTATATGGTGCAGCTGATGCTGGAATTTCCTTAGAAAGTATCGAGAAGATGCGTGAGGCCTTACAGAAAGCCGCGTCAAAAAATCCCGCTGCAAAAGCTTCAGAATTTATTATCTACCCCGATACTCCACACGCATTTCATGCTGACTACCGTGAATCCTACCGTGAAGGTCCAGCCAAAGATGGATGGGAAAAGTGCTTGGCCTGGTTTAAGCAATACGGCGTCTGAGACTGCCGTATGTATGGCCCCCGAAATTATTTATCTGCAATTTGCTTGACATCCCAGCCTCCCCCTAAAGAGGTGATTAAGCCTACGTGCGCGGCAATCTGACGATTTAGTAAGGACATCAGGATACGCTCATTGCTAAGTTCGGCAGCTTGTGAAGTTGCAACATCCAAATAAGTGATGATTCCGGATTTATATTGATTGGTACTGATGCGCACGGCATCTTGCGCATGTTTGACGGCACTTGCTTGAGACTTACTTTCGCTCTGTAGCATTCTTAAGGCTACCAAATTGTCTTCAACGTTCTGAAAGGCTGCAAGAACAGTTTGACGATAGAGTGCGACATTTTGATCGTATACAGCACCTGCTTGTTTATAGGCGCCTATACGAAGTCCACCATCAAATAACGGTTGCGCTAACGCTGGTCCAATTGACCAATATCTCAAGGGCATACTCAATAGGTTCGGTAGATCCATGCCTTGATAGCCCCCCGCTGCAGAAATCGTAAGGGTCGGATAGAAGGCGGCAACAGCTACGCCGATTTTGGCATTAGCCGCCGCCATTTGTCTCTCTGCGGCGGCTATATCAGGGCGACGCTCCAAAAGGGTGGAGGGAATGCCTACGGGGACATCAGGAAGCTCGGCTACCAATTTCGATACTGGACTGACAACCAAACCCGTCTTAGGATCAATGGATAACTCCTGCGCCTTTAGGGTAAATGTGGAAGGTGTTTGGCCTACTAGAACAGCTATTGCATGCTCCAGTTGTGCTCTAGAGAGACTCACATCAATGGCTAGGGCGACAGTAGATTCCAAAAGGGTGCTTGCTTGAGCAACATCTAATTGAGTTACTATGCCAGCGTTATATTGGTTTTGGGTGATCTGCAATGACTTTTCATACGTCTTAATGGTGGTGTCATACATCTTGATTTGCATATCGGCAATACGAAGCTGAAAGTAAGTCTGCGCGAGTGTTGCTTGGGTAGAAAGCCTCAGGGCATCTAATTGCGCGGCGGTAGCCTGCGCATTAGCTCCACTGGATTCTATATTTCGCCTTGCTTGACCCCAAATATCAGGAACCCAACTCGCTCCAAGATTGGCATTGGAAGTTTGTTCAACGCTAGAAAAGTTGCCGTTATTACCTCCATTCACAGTACCTCTGGTACCGCTTCCATTAGCCGTTAATGTTGGAAAGAGGGCTGCACGAGCTTGAGTTAGTAAAGCGGTTGCCTGGCGATATTGAGCTTCAGCAGCAATGATGTTTTGATTGTCAATATCAACTTTATTTATGAGTTCGTTAAGCGTGGGGTCTTTATAAATTTCCCACCATTTAGCGCGCAATCCCTGTTCATTCGGTTCTGCAATTTTCCAGCCATCACCACTAGTATTGCCGTCAACTTCCTTATAGCTTGGCGCAGATTGGCTTTCTGGCTTTGTATAGTCAGGCCCCACCATACAGCCTGTTATTAAGATGAACAGGCTTAGCGATGCTATTAGTTTTTGCGTCATACCAAGGTTCAGTGAGGATTTCATATTACTCATTTCTTTTTCCAATTCCATGTACGCAAGCGTTCCATGTAAAGATAGACTACAGGTGTTGTGTATAAGGTCAACAGTTGACTCATAATTAATCCGCCTACGATGGAGATGCCCAGAGGCCTGTGAAATTCAGCTCCATCGCCGGAGCTAATTGCAAGCGGAATGGCCCCCAAAATTGCTGCCATGGTCGTCATAAGAATCGGACGAAAACGCATTAAACAGGCTTTGTAAATAGCATCATGGGGCAATAAGCCCTCTGTTCTTTGTGCATGAATGGCAAAGTCAATCATCATGATCGCATTCTTCTTAACAATGCCAATGAGTAAGATGACACCGATTAAAGCGATGATGCTAAATTCGGTATTAAAGAGCATGAGCGCCAAGAGTGCGCCAACACCTGCTGATGGTAGGGTGGACAAGATGGTGATGGGGTGAATCAGACTCTCATACAAAATTCCTAAAACAATATAAACCGTAATAAAGGCCGCCATTATTAGCCAAGGCTGACTTGAAAGCGAGTCTTGAAAAGCTTTTGCTGTACCTTGAAAACTGCCTCTAACCGATGTAGGTACGTTAAGTCGATCCATCATCGAAAAAATAGCATCCGATGCTTGTCCTAAAGAAACATTTGCTGGTAGGTTGAAGGAAATGGTGTTGGAAGCAAATTGACTTTGATGATTAACTGATAGAGGGGTATTGGTGGGGCCATAGTTTGCAAACGCGGCAAGAGGAATTTGTGCGGCCGCTTTTTTCCCGCTAGTATTGATAGTAGTAATGGGCACGGTAGCTGCGGTGATGGATTGGGCTGCACCAACGGAGTATGAGTTTGGTGTGGGTGCTGAAGTGCTTACATAAATTTGCTTAAGTATTTCTGGGTTTTGCCAATACTGAGGGGCAACCTCCATCACTACGTGATATTGATTGAGGGGGTTGAAGATAGTGGAAACCTGACGTTGACCAAAGGCATCATTGAGCGTTGTATCAATCAAGTTTGTTGTGAGACCCAATTTTGAAGCAGTATCGTGGTCAATATTGATGGTGGTTTGTAAGCCCTTGTCTTGCGAATCTGTATTGACATCTATAAGTTCAGGTAGATCAGTCATGGCAAAGCGTATTTTTGGAGCCCACTCCCTAAGGTCTTGAAGGTTATCTCCCAAAAGGGTGAACTGGTATGTAGCATTACTGCTGCGACCACCGATTCGAATATCTTGTACGGGTTGCAAGAATAAAGTGGCACCTGCTACAGCATTGAGCTTTCGCCGCATTCTTCCAACAACTTCATCCATGTTGGCCTCTCTCAATGCCAGAGGCTTAAGGGAGATATATACACTACCAGTATTTGTTTGTCCTCCACCGGTAAATCCAACAACCTTATCGACGGCTGGGTCTTGCATGACGATCTGCATAAATTGTGACATCTTCAATTGCATGGCTTGGAAGGAGATATCTTGGTCTGCTTGAATACTTCCAACAATTCGGCCTGTATCTTGTTGTGGAAAGAAACCTTTAGGAATAGCCCCATATAAGTAAATATTCAGTCCAATAACGGCAAAGAGAGTGGCCATCATCATGCGCTTATGTTGGAGCGCATACTCCAATGAGCTTGCATATTTTTGATTCATTTTGAGAAAAAATATCTCAATGGATTCCATGAATCGACTGGGTTTTGTTGTCTTGTGTTGCTTGAGGAGATGCGCACACAACATGGGAGTTGCTGTTAGAGAGATGACTAGCGAAACGGCGATTGCGACTGAGAGGGTAATGGCAAATTCTCTAAAAAGCCTGCCGACAATACCGCCCATTAATAAAATGGGAATAAATACGGCTATTAGTGAAATCGTGATCGAAAGAACGGTAAAACTTACTTCTCGAGATCCTTCAATTGCTGCCTGCATTGGAGACTGGCCATTCTCAATTCTGCGGGAGATAACCTCAAGAACTACGATTGCATCATCAACTACGAAACCTGTAGCAATCGTCAGTGCCATCAGGGATAAGTTATTCAGGGAGAAGTTACATAGCCACATAGCAGCAAAAGTCCCGACCAAAGAGATGGGAACGGCAATGCTGGGAATAATGGTCGCCCGAATATTTCCCAGGAATAAAAACACCACCATGACAACTAGGATGACCGAGAGAATGAGGGTTCGCTCTACTTCAGCAAGAGAAGCTCGAATGGTTGGCGTTCTATCAAGAGCTACCTGCATATCTACTGCTGCAGGTATAGAGGCTCTTAATTGAGGTAAGGTAGCTTTTACTCCATCTACGGTGGAGATGATATTGGCGCCTGGTTGGCGCCAAAGTACGATGAGGACGGCTGGTTTGCCATCTGCAATTCCTCCGTTGCGCAAATCCTCAACAGAGTCAATAACTTGGGCGAAATCACTAATGCGGATGGGCGCACCATTGTGATAGCCAACGATAATAGGCAGATAGTCTCTTGCCTTGTTTGCCGTATCGTTGGCCACAACTTGCCAAGCTCTTTGGCCGCTTTCAATTGCCCCTTTCGGCCTGATCGTATTGGATGCAGCAATGGCGGTGCGGACATCTTCAAATCCGATTCCTCGGGCTGACATCATCGTGGGATTAATTTCCACTCGGACTGCAGGTAAAGAGCTTCCACCGACAGTAACCTGGCCAACCCCGCCAACTTGAGAAAGTTTTTGCGCCAAGATGGTCGAGGCGGCATCGTATAACTGCGCGCGCGTCATGGTTTCTGAGGTCAAACTCAGAATCATGATGGGAGCATCGGCGGGATTCACTTTGCGATAGGTGGGGTTGCTAGGCAGGCCTGTTGGCAAGAGTGCATGTGCAGCATTGATAGCGGCTTGTACATCATTAGCCGCGCCATCAATATTGCGACTGAGATCAAATTGCAGGGTTATTCGTGTAGATCCTAAGGAGCTAGAGGATGTCATCTCTGTAACGCCAGCAATGCGCCCTAAAGATCTTTCTAGTGGGGTGGCAACTGTTGCGGCCATGGTTTCTGGACTTGCACCAGGCAAGGAAGCTGATACAGAGATGGTTGGAAAATCCACCTGTGGCAATGGTGAAACAGGAAGCAATTTAAATGCGGAAACACCAGCTAGCAAAATAGCTAGCATGAGTAGCGTTGTCGCTATAGGCCGATGAATAAATGACGTAGAAATATTCATGGGCGTATTGGCAGACTCATTATTTGGACTGACGTTTTAATCGATACTCTTTTAGCTGAGAGGAGAGTCGATCAAAAGCCAAATAAATTACTGGAGTTGTGAACAGTGTTAAAACCTGACTGACGAGAAGGCCACCAACCATGGTGATGCCTAATGGGTGCCTTAGTTCAGAGCCGGTACCGGTACCCAACATCAAAGGTAAAGCACCAAGCAGTGCTGCCATGGTGGTCATGAGAATGGGGCGTAAACGTAACAAGCACGCTTCATAAATTGCATCCCGCGGTGACTTTCCCTCAACCCTTTCAGCCTCTAAAGCAAAGTCAATCATCATGATGGCATTTTTCTTGACAATGCCAATGAGCAAAATGATGCCGATGATACCGATGATGCCAAGATCATTTCCTGAAATGATCAGTGCAAGTAAAGCGCCTACCCCAGCAGAGGGTAGTGTGGAGAGAATGGTGATGGGGTGTATGTAACTTTCATACAAAACACCCAAGACGATGTACATGCAAATGATTGCCGCTACGATAAGTGTTAGGGTGCTACCTAAAGAGGCGTTAAATGCTTTAGAGGCACCTTGAAACCGCGTAATGATGCTGGCAGGTACTTGCATCTCAGATTCAGCAGCGTTAATCGCGTCAACAGCATCACCCAAGGAGGCGCTTCTACTTAGATTGAAGGAAATTGTGGTTGAAGGAAATTGACCTTGATGATTGAGATTTAATGCCCCATAGCGTTCTTCAATCTGCGCAATGGCACTTAAGGGGATTTGCTTGCCAGCTGAGCTAGGGACGTAAATATCGTCTAAGGCATTAAGTCCTGGCTCAACGCTTTTGACAGCTTCCAATACAACGCGATATTGATTAGTTTGGGTGAAGATAGTAGAAATTAAGCGTTGTCCATAGGCGTTATAGAGTGCGTTATCAATAGAAGCGATAGTTACGCCTAATCTCGCCGCAACGTCGCGGTCAATATCAATATAGGATTGCAAACCCTTCACCTGCAAATCACTTGCCACATCTTTTAATTCTGAAAGACTTAATAGTTTCTCGATAATTTTAGGGACCCATTCATTGAGCTCGTCTGGATTAGCATCTTCAAGAGTAAATTGATATTGGGTTTTGCTAACACGGTCTTCAATTGTTAGATCTTGTACTGGTTGAAGATAGAGATGGATATCCGTTAATTGATCCACTTTTTCTTGTAAACGTTTAAGAACAGTTTTAACGTCATCCCGCTCATCATGTGCCTTGAGATTAATCAGCATACGTCCGTTATTGAGGGTGGCATTAGTGCCATCAACCCCAATAAAGGAAGATAGGCTTTCTACATCAGGATCTTTTAAGATGATGTCTGCTAGTGCCTGTTGGCGTTGCGCCATTGCCGCATAGGAGATAGATTGAGGGGCTTCTGTAATGCCTTGAATCATCCCAGTATCTTGGCTAGGGAAGAAGCCCTTGGGTATAAAGATGTAAAGAACTACCGTGAGAATTAAGGTTAAACCTGCTACACCAAGGGTGGCTTTTTGGTGATCTAAAACCCAATTTAAGGTTTTACTGTATTGCTGAATAAGGCGCTCAAACATCTCACCACTCCAATGGTAGAACTTGGATTGCTTGTTTTCAGGGATATGGTGAAGTAAGAGAGCGCACATCATCGGGGTTAGCGTCAGCGAAACAATCGCTGAAATAATGATGGCTACTGCTAGGGTTACTGCAAACTCACGAAATAATCTTCCTACGACATCACCCATAAATAAAAGGGGAATTAGTACGGCAATCAGAGATACCGTTAAGGAAATAATGGTGAAGCCAATTTGTTTGGAGCCCTTAAGGGCAGCATCCAAAGGGCGATCGCCTTCCTCGATATATCGAGAAATATTTTCAATCATGACGATAGCGTCGTCGACCACAAACCCTGTTGCAATCGTTAAGGCCATTAACGATAGATTATTTAGGGAGAAGCCCGCCAAGCTCATGATTCCAAAAGTACCTACTAATGATAGAGGTACGGCGACGCTCGGGATGATGGTTGCTGGCACACTGCGTAAAAACACGTAGATCACCAACACAACTAACAAAATGGATAGTAGGAGCTCTAACTGAACATCATGTACCGAGGCGCGGATTGTGCTGGTTCGATCGGTCAATATCTTCATTTCCAGCGACTGGGGAAGGCTGGCTGACAATTGCGGCAAAATTCTTTTAATTTGATCAACCACCTGAATGACATTAGCGCCAGGTTGACGTTGGATATTCAGAATGATGGCTGGTTGTTTATTGGCCCATGCACCCAAGCGAACATTTTCAGGTGCACTAACTACATCCGCAACATCAGCAAGTCTTACAGGGGCGCCATTGCTATAGGTAATGATGAGATCGCGATATCCTTCAGTGGATTTAATTTGATCATTCGCATCAATCGTCGATGCCTGGAAGGGGCCATCAAAACTACCTTTTGCAGAATTAATATTTGCGTTGCCTATTGCTATCCTAATATCGTCAAGACTTAAGCCTTTACTAGCTAATGATCTTGGGTTCGCAATAATGCGTACGGCTGGCCTCTGCCCACCCGATAAACTTACTAGACCAACCCCAGGTATTTGAGAGATTTTTTGTGCTAAACGCGTATCAACCAAATCTTCAATACGTGTCAGCGGCAGAGTTGGTGAGGTAATGGCCAGAGTGAGAATCGGGGTATCAGCTGGATTTACTTTGCTATAGATGGGTGGCGAAGGAAGATCTCCCGGCAAAAGAGAGTTTGCTGCATTAATAGCAGCCTGAACTTCTTGTTCGGCAACATCCATATTGAGATCAAGCGTAAATTGCAAGACGATCACTGAGGCGCCACCAGAGCTAATGGATGACATTTGGTTTAAGCCGGGCATTTGCCCAAATTGCCGCTCAAGAGGGGCAGTTACCAATGAGGCCATCACATCAGGACTGCCCCCTGGATAAAGCGTTACCACCTGGATAGTAGGGTAGTCCACCTGGGGCAAGGATGAAATTGGTAAATTACGATAAGCCAAAATACCGGCCAATAAAATTGCCACCATTAATAACGAGGTGGCAATAGGACGAAGAATGAATATCCGGGAGGGATTCATGAGTGCCTTAGTTCTTATCTGTAGATAGAGATGGCATTTCTAACTAAGGTTTAGCTTGAGTGTCAGATGGTTTTTGCTTTTGGCCATCGCGCCACCGTCCTTTTGCATTTGCGGGCGCCGAAGCTTGCCCAACAATGACCTTTGCACCGTTCCGTAATTTATCTGTGCCATCGACCACTACAATGTTTCCAGCAGCTAGACCTTCAACTACTTGTACGTTATCACCATCTACTGGACCAAGTTTGACTGGAACAACTGAGACAGTATTGTTAACATTTAGTCGGTACACAAAGGTGCCTGGCGTTCCGCGTTGAACTGCTGGCACAGGAATGACTACTACGTTAGAAAGAATGTCTAAGACCACTCGAATATTGACAAATTGATTTGGGAAGAGTGTCATCTCCTCATTTGCAAAGATGCCTCGTAACTTCACGGTTCCAGTGGTGATATCAATTTGGTTATCAATGCTTTCCAAAAACCCTGTAGCTAATTTCTTTTTGTTGTCACTATTCCATGACTCCACTGGAATAACCATTTTTTCTGGGGCGCTGTTATTAGATATTGCAGTTTTTGCGGTGATCTCAGTGCTTGTAGTGTCATGTTGCTTGCGGGAGCGTCCATGCTTAGCGAATTCAGTAGGTTTGGCATCTAAAGCAGATCCATCTACTTTAGATTCTTCATCGTTAGACTTAGATATTATTTCAGGAGGCGGTGGCTCTTGTAGGAATTTTTTAAATGAGGGAATCACATCCTGTGGCACTGAAAATAGTACCGTTGTTGGTTGTAATTGCGTAATGACAAATAAACCATTTGTATCATTTGGTTGAACCAAGTTTCCTGGATCAACGAGACGCAAACCAATGCGACCATTGATAGGCGAGGTGATGTGGGCGAATTCTAGCTGTAATTTAGCCCCGCTAACTAAGCCCTCATCGGTGAGTACATTGCCTTTGTACTGCTGTACCAAGGCCTTTTGTGTTGCATAGACTTGGTGTGAAATGGAATCTTGCTTAAGCAGGGTGTCATAACGTTTTAAGTCCAACTCGGCGTTACTTAGTAATGCCTTATCTTTACTAAGAGTACCCTCTGCTTGCTTGAGGGAAGCCTCAAATGGGCGTGGATCAATCTGCGCTAATAATTGGCCAGCTTGAACAAGATCACCTTCTTTAAAAAACACTTTGCTCAAAATACCGCTCACTTGAGAATGAACGGTGACGGTGTTACGAGGGGTTACTGTGCCCAGAGCAGTTTGGATGACCGTTATTTCCCCAAGCTTTACTGGGGCAGTAACGACTGAAACTGGTCGCATGCGAGCATCGCGAGCTTTTGAGTCTTCTAAAAATCCACCGATGAAATGCCAAAGAGCACTTAAGACAATATAGACGCCTACATATAGAACGATTTGAGTGGCCTTAAAACTTAATGTGAATTCTTTATTTCTACTAACGCGTTGAATGAGATTTTCTAGTCTGTGTTGAGAGTGCTCCACCATTTTTTGATTGGCAGTACGAATTTTCTGATATGCCAACAGACTTTTATTTTTTACAATAAAAAAGATTTTTGACCATAGGGGGCTTTTTTGAAATTTCAAGCATAGCTCCCGAATTGCTAAGCCAAGTTTTTTAATTAAATTTTTCATTGCATCATTATTGTGAACTACATAATTTCATAGGTGAGTAGGACTACTGCAGCACCCATCAAAATAAGGGCTAGCATAAATACCTTATCAGCAATATCCTCAAAATAAATTTTCTTGGAATTACTGCGAATGGATAAATAGGAGAATATTGAACTACCTAGAAAAATTAATGCATCTAAGGCCAGCAGGTCATCAACCCAGGAAGTCATTCCTCGTTCACCCTGGCTTAATTTCACAATACTGATAACGGTCATGCAGACCCCCAGCATTGCGCCTGAAGTTGGAAGAATATGGCCGCTAAGGCTGCTAGATTTAGGCATGCTATTGATGAGTTACTCCAGAGGTTGGGTTTGAGTCGCTATGGGCTGAGGATGGGTTTGCGCCCATATCTGGCAAATTGTAGTTCGGTTGATGTAGTCGTAGTTGCTGGGGGGTGGCATTGATGAAGGTAGGAAGCTTGTTATCAAAGATTGTTTTTTGGTCTGAATTTAAGAGTTTGTAGAGGGGTTTAGCTGCCTCATCCACCTCTTTTAGGGTCGTATATCTGCTCTTGGCATTTTCACTGGCCTGGTTGAGGTACGTCAGTCCATCTGGAGGAGCGCCGGACTCCGCATTGAGTCTCGCCCTCTCTTTGGCTATATCAGCAGCATAAAGTCGAGCCTTACTAGCAAAGCTATCCCAAGCCTTGTTTTGATCTGAAGTCAGCTTTAAACCTATTTTAAGCTGAGAGAGGTGAGTTTCCATTTGCTCGTAAGTCAAAAGATTGGCTTTAGGGCTTGAGCTAATCATGTGGCTATTTTGTGAGTTTGGAAGGGAATCAGTAGCACCCTGAGCGTTGCGATTTCCACCCCTTTTCACGCCGGGCATGCCATTTGTTAAAAAGCCGCTCCATTGAGCATGGGATTCCTGCATCAAAGAAAGGGTTAATAAAACCGCTAAGCCAATAATAAGAAGTCGTAAGTTATTGAATATCAAGTGATATATGCCAATATAAAAGGGTCTAACTGATTAGACGGATATTTATTTATAAAACTTACTATAGATGTTAAATATAATTTTTTAGGAGTATCTGTTTGATGCAAGGAAATTAAAAGGGCTTCTGGATTAATGAATCAAGAAGCCCTTTGTTGATTGGTGCCTGTATTGCACTAGTGATTCATAAGGCCCAATTTAGATATATCGTGCAATAAAGGCACGGTTTCCTGTTTTAATGGCTAATTTGATCCATACGAAATGGCCGGAACCTGGGGCGACATCAATTGACTCCCCATTCAAATTCCACATTTCAGTTAATGTGAGATCTTGATTGCCTTCGGGCTCAATGATTTCTAATTTATCTCCAAGCGCAAAGCGATTCTTCACATCGATTTTCATGCGGCCCAAAGTCTTATCAATTTCAATGATCTCGCCAACATAGAGACTTCTTCCAGAAAGGGAGTTGCCTCTTAAGTAAAGTTGATAGTCTTTGTCATGATGGCGTTGATAAAAACCATCGGTATAGCCACGATTGGCAAGTCCTTCTAAATTACCCAGTAGTGCGGGGTTTAGGGGACGTCCTTGGACGGCATCATCAATCGCAGTTCGGTAGGACTGGCAGGTGCGGGCGACGTAGTAGGGAGATTTTGTACGCCCTTCAATTTTGAAAGAATCAATGCCCATGGCTGTAAGTCTTTCAATATGCTCGATAGCTCGCAAGTCTTTTGAGTTCATGATGTAGGTGCCATGCTCATCTTCTTCGATTGGCATTAAATCATCTGGGCGCTGCTTTTCCTGTATGAGATGGACATCTCCACTAGCATCATTTTTGGCAGGAAGAACGTTGTAATCCCAGCGACAGGAGTTGGTGCAGGCTCCTTGATTGGAATCGCGGTGTGACATGTATCCAGAAAGAAGGCAGCGCCCTGAGTAAGCAATACACAAGGCTCCATGCACAAATACCTCAAGTTCCATTTCTGGACAATCTTGCCTAACTTCCTCAATCTCATCAAAAGAGAGTTCACGAGACAGAATTACTCGGCTAATGCCAACTGATCGCCAAAAGCGGGCAGCAGCGCCATTAACGGTATTTGCCTGCACAGATAAATGAATAGGCATATCAGGCCAGGCTTCTCTAGCCATCATGATGAGGCCAGGGTCAGCCATGATGAGTGCGTCTGGTTTCAGAGCGACAACAGGCGCCATATCTTTAATATAGGTACGTGTTTTTGCACCATGGGGAAGTACATTGGAGACTAAATAGAACTTTTTACCCCGTGCATGGGCGCTATCAATCCCTTGCTTAAGCGCTTCATTTTTACCAAAGTCATTATTTCTGACGCGCAGGGAATAGCGCGGTTGACCTGCATAAATGGCATCTGCCCCAAAATCAAAGGCAGTATTGAGCATATTTAGGCTGCCGGCAGGGGCTAGGAGTTCTGGTAATTTAGTCATGGGATTATTTTAGTGTGACATCTAGCTATTGCGAGCGATCTCGTATTTTGACCCAAAAATTATGAAATAATGACCCATTAGCTATCTTTTAGTGCCTTATCTCGCAATATTTCATGAGTTAACGAAATGGCGAAAATGGGGCAGATGGCTTCACTTGAGTCCATTCAATCGCCTTCTCAAATCTAAGGGCATCAAACATGTACCGTATTATTTTTTTTCTCATCGTGGGTTTTGGGCTTATAGCTTGTAGCAATAATGACAAGCGTGTAGATGCGCAAGAATCTTATGCTGTCTATATGTCTACAGTAGTAACTCCCAATGCAGCAACGGGTGAAAAAACTTATGTTGGGCCTCCAATCAATACGATGGATGCTAATAACACCTTTGAGATGTTTAGCTTGCGAAGTGAGCAGTCTCCAAAGGCCGCTAAAAGCTATGAGCTCTTGGTACTGTTAACCTACTTTACTGATTGGCGCTATTACGATTCGGCAAATTTAGAAAACAAGCCTGCAAGTACTTTTAAGGTGATATCCAGAGAAGCAGGGGTTTGTGAAGAAAGGGGCTGCGTATTTAAGGAATTAATGTCGATCCAGTTAACGGATGATTTCTTGCGCAGCCATAGTAAAGACGGTTTCCAAATCAGTATTTCCTCTAAATCTGGAATTAAGAGCGATCTCTATGTGCCGCCCGCCTATATCAAGGGTTATTTAAAAGCAGTTGATGGTAAAGGTAACTAACTCTAGGGGAGTGGCTGTCTTATCTGGTGAGCTTGAAATGACCAAGTCGTTTCAGTCATTCTCTACACTGCTGGGTGCCCTCATTTCCCTTGTAATGGTGTGCGGTGGCCTAGCTTGTCCATTGGCTGTATTTGCCCAGAACACCACCTACTCTCCTTATACAAAAGAGCAGTTAAAGGAATTTAACTCGCAGCCTATATCCCCTAAAATTTCTGTAGATGAGGTGGATGGTCAAACGAATAATCCTAGATCTGCCGCATATTCAAAATATTTTAGACAACCTGAAGGCGAGGAAGAGGCTGAGGCGCTTGAGACTGGTTCTGCGGATCCTTATACACCTATTGAGCCAACGTTTAGTTTTTAGTTTCTTGGCTTAAAAATCGTTAAAGAAGCGGGTGTATTAAGCTATATCTTCAGAGGATATGTGTATAGAGCTCTAGAAAAGCAAAAAGGCTTCTGAGTCAATTGACCTAGAAGCCTTCTACTGTTTGGTTGCGGGGGCAGGATTTGAACCTACGACCTTCGGGTTATGAGCCCGACGAGCTGCCAGACTGCTCCACCCCGCGTCTGAAGCTAAGATTCTACCATTTTTCGGGATGCCCTGTCGAGTCTTTCTGTTAAACCTTGCTGAATAATAGGGTTTTAGGGGCTTTAAATAGGGCTTATTTCCTCTTGATAAGAGGAGTAATATATTGCCACGCAACAATAGTCAGGGCTAAATAATGTCAGTTAGCAATCCAGAGTTTTCTGAATCATCCTTATTAAGACCGGTAGAGATTTCTCGAGAAGACTACCCCCATAAAAAAGGAGCTTCAGTCACACTTATGCTCGCTGCAATCGGCGTGGTATTTGGTGACATCGGTACTAGCCCTTTGTATGCGCTTAAAGAGTGTTTTAGTCCTGATCATGGTATCCCTTTTTCGCCAACCGCCGTCTATGGTGTGATCTCTATGGTGTTCTGGGCATTTGCGATTGTGGTGTCCTTAAAGTATGTTTTGTTTGTGATGCGTGCCAATAATCACGGCGAAGGTGGTATCTTGGCGCTCATGGCTTTGGCTTTGCGTACTGCGCCGGTCAACTCAAAGCGCTCCCTCTTAATCATCATGGCTGGGGTCTTTGGTGCCTGTATGTTTTATGGGGATGCCATCATTACTCCCGCCATCTCCGTTCTTTCTGCGGTAGAGGGGATGGAGGTTATCTCCAGTGATTTCACGCGCTATGTCATTCCAGTGACGATTGTGATTTTGGTAATTCTTTTCTTCATTCAAAAAACTGGTACGGCAGTAGTGGGTAATCTTTTTGGGCCGGTGATGTTGGTTTGGTTTGTTGTTATTGGATTGATGGGTTTAAACCAAGTCATTCAGAATCCCCAAATTTTTGCTGCGATTAATCCAATGTATGCCTTCAAATTTTTGCAAGAGCATGCATTGCAAGGCTTTATTGTTTTAGGTGCAGTGTTTTTGGTTTTAACGGGTGCCGAAGCGCTTTATGCGGATATGGGGCATTTTGGTGTCAAGCCTATCCGTATGGGCTGGTTCTTTATTGTGATGCCTTGCCTTATCCTGAACTACTTCGGGCAGGGTGCAATGTTTTTAAATAACCCTGAAACTATTACCAATCCATTCTTCCTCATGGTTCCCGAGGCATTTGTATTTCCTTTGGTGATTTTGGCTACTGTTGCTACGGTGATTGCCTCCCAAGCGGTAATCTCTGGCGCATTTTCCATGACCAGTCAGGCGATTCTTTTGGGCTTTGTGCCTCGCATGAAAGTGCGTCACACCTCTGATCGTGAAATTGGTCAAATTTATATGCCATTGGTCAACTGGACGCTTTTGGTGCTGGTGATCGCTGTTGTCTTGGCATTTAAAAAATCCGAGAATTTAGCAGCAGCTTATGGAATCGCAGTGACTACCACCATGATCGTTACGACCTTCTTGGCAGCTATTGTGATGCGCGTTGTTTGGCGTTGGAATGCATTATTAGTAACTTTAGTAATTGGTTCATTTTTGGTGGTGGATTTTGCATTCTTAGCTGCAAATTTATTAAAGATTATGGAGGGCGGTTGGTTCCCATTGCTCTTGGGTGCTGCATGCTTCCTTCTGTTGATGACTTGGTATCAAGGGCGTCAGCTGTTGCGTCAGAATGCTGTGAATAATGGAATTCATTTAAAAGAGTTTATTGATTCCTTGATGAAGCACCCTCCACATCGGGTTGAGGGAACGGCAGTCTTTTTAACTGCACATGTGGATTACCTGCCAGTCTCTTTTCTTCATAACTTAAAGCATAACCACGTGCTTCACGAAAGAGTCTTTTTCTTAAAGGTCAGTATTTGGGATGTGCCATACGTAAAGGATGAAGAGCGGATTACCTTGCGCGAACTTGGTCATAATATTTATGTCGTCCGTGCGGTGTATGGATTTAACGAAACACCAGATATGGGCAACATTATTGAGTTGATTGAAAAATCCTCTGGTCTGAAGTTTGATTTGATGAATACTTCATTCTTCTTATCGCGTGACACGATTGTGTCTACTGAAATTCCAGGAATGGCTATGTGGCGTGAGCGCTTATTTAGCTGGATGTATCAAAATGCAGGGCGTCAGTCTGATTTCTTTAAGATTCCCGCTAACCGTTTGGTTGAGTTGGGCGCGAAGGTAGAGATTTGAGGATTGTTGTAAGTCATCGAGCAAAAGCATTTTTAGGAATGCTTTTGCTATGCTGCTCTTTTAGTAGAGTGGTTTTAGCTACGCCTGCGGAAGAGGCCCAACTAGAGCAGTTAGATAAGATTGAGCAAGAGCTTGAGTTGCAACGTGAGTGGGCGAAGTATCGTTGGGGGAAAGCTTCTTCTGAGTGCTACCAAAACTATTGGGTAAGTCGTTGCTTGGGTAACTCTCGTGCTGAATATCGCAAAGAGATTGATCCGATTCGCGAGCAAGAAGTTGAGTTGCATGAAGTACAACGTAAGTTGCGTGAAAGCATCAAAAATCAAAATGATGCAAAACGTGCGGCCGAAAGAGCTTCGCCTGAAAAGGCTGCTGAGCGTACCGCCAATCAACGTGATTACGAAGAAAAGCAAAAAGAAGCTGCAGCTCGTGCGGCAGATTTAGAGAAGCGTCGTCAAGATGCGCCTAAACGCTCCCAAGAAAATAAAGCGGGCACTCAGCTCGACTAATTTTTTAATTTCGATTCACCTTCATAAACTCAACTTTGATTAGGTAAGACTTTGGCTAAGATTAAAACTATTTATATCTGCCAGTCATGTGGCGGTACTTCCGCAAAATGGCAGGGCCAATGTCCATCATGTCAGGCCTGGAATACGTTGGAAGAGGGATTGCCAGAGGTTAGCTCTAACTCTCGTTTTCAAGGGTTAGCTCAGGCCTTACCCCGTCAAAAATTATCCGCTATCAGTGCCGAAGACCTGCCTCGTTTTAGTACAGGCGTTGAAGAGTTTGATCGGGTATTGGGCGGGGGCTTGGTACCTGGTGGGGTAGTGCTCTTAGGCGGTGATCCTGGTATTGGTAAATCAACTTTGCTTTTGCAAGCCTTGGCCGAAATGAGCTCTGCAGGCATGAACGTGCTGTATAGCAGTGGTGAAGAATCGGCTGCCCAAATCGCGCTTCGCGCCAAACGCATTGCTTTAGACGCTCCTCAGCTAGAGGTATTAGCAGAGATTCAGTTAGAAAAATTGTTATCCATTATGGATACCGTCAGGCCGCAAGTATTGGTTGTAGACTCCATTCAGACTTTGTATTCCGAAGTACTTAGTTCTGCACCTGGGTCTGTTGCCCAAGTGCGTGAATGTGCGGCTCAATTAACTAGGGCAGCAAAATCCAGTGGCATTTGCGTCTTAATGGTGGGTCATGTGACTAAGGATGGCCATTTGGCTGGGCCTCGAGTGCTTGAGCATATTGTGGATACCGTTTTGTATTTTGAAGGCGATACCCATTCATCATTTCGCCTAGTTCGCTCGATTAAAAACCGCTTTGGCGCAGTCAATGAGTTGGGCGTCTTTGCGATGACCGAAAAAGGGTTGCGAGGCGTTGCTAACCCTTCCGCTATTTTCTTGTCACAGCATGCCGAGATGGTGCCTGGTGCTTGTGTTCTGGTAACACAAGAGGGTAGTCGTCCACTTCTGGTGGAGATTCAGGCTTTAGTCGATACCGCTCATATCCCTAATCCACGCAGATTGGCAGTTGGCTTAGAGCAGCACCGCCTAGCAATGTTATTGGCGGTATTGCATCGTCATGCTGGGGTAGCTTGCTTTGATCAGGATGTTTTCTTAAATGCGGTTGGTGGCGTGAAGATTAGCGAGCCAGCGGCAGATTTGGCAGTACTGCTTGCGATACAGTCCTCGATTCGTAATCGCGCACTACCAAAGGAATTGATAGTATTTGGTGAGGTTGGTTTAGCTGGAGAAATTCGGCCATGCCCACGTGGTCAAGAGCGCCTCAAAGAGGCTGCTAAATTGGGCTTCACTATTGCGATCATTCCAAAAGCCAATATGCCTAAAACCAAAATACCAGGCTTAAGAGTTATTCCAGTTGAGAGAATAGACGAGGCAATTTCTGCTGCCGCAGAACTCAGTTAATTCTTAACTACTTGTTAGCGCAAGTCTTCTGCTTGAATCAGCAGAACCTGTTCATCACCAGCAGAAACTTGCATCCAGATTGCAGGTATTTGTGGGAAAGCTTTTCTGAAGTTTTCATACTCATTACCAATCTCAATCAGAATAGCGCCTCGTTCATTCAGGTAATCTGGCGCGCCTGCAATGATGCGTCTAATCAAATCCATTCCATCATCACCGCCAGCCAAAGCTAAGGCTGGTTCAGCGTGATATTCCTCTGGCAGGATACTCATTGAACCTGAATTTACGTAAGGGGGGTTGCAGATAATTAAATCAAAGCGATTGTCATCACTAGGCTCTGGCAGTGCGTGCCACAAGTCGCCTTCAAGTAATTCAACTTGTGAGCTCAGACTATGGCGATCTAAGTTGCGTGAAGCAACCGATAAGGCAGGCAGACTGATATCGCAGGCGCTTATATGGATATCTGGACACGCAAGCGCTAGAAGGATCGCTAAGGAGCCATTACCAGTGCAAAGATCTAGTGCTTTACCGTCAGCTGGGAGCCAAGGCTCAAGCGAACCATCCACAATTAATTCGGCAATCCAAGAGCGGGGAACGATACTTTGTTCACTGCAGAAAAAAGGTACTCCCATCAACCAGGCTTCACCTAGGATGTAAGCTAGTGGCTTGCGGGTAGTGATTCTGGTTTGAGCAACTTCAATAGCTTGAGATCGCTGAGCATCAGATATTTGTGAATCTAATTTTTCCAATGTCTCTGCAGGACTGAGGTCTAATTGTTTGCTGACAATCCATAGGGCCTCGCTTTGGGCATCAATAGCGCCATGACCGTAGTGTAGGTTTGCTCTTTCCAGGCGTTGCGCAACTTGCTCAATGCAGCGATCTACAGTTTGTTCTTGCTGATGCTCAGAATCCATGATGAATGTATTTAAATAAATGAATCAAGCAACTAATTGCTCAAGGGTCTTACGATAAATATTCTTCAGTGGCACAACGTCATCTACGATGACGCATTCATTTATTTTGTGACTGGTGGCATTTAACGGGCCAAATTCAACAACTTCTTCACAGATCTTGGCAATGAAGCGTCCATCACTAGTTCCGCCGGTAGTAGATAGTTCGGTATCGATCTGCATCTCTTCTTTGATGGAGTTGCGTAAAGCTGTCGCTAAGGCGCCATCGCCAGTAATGAATGGGCTTCCACCTAATGTCCATTTGACTTCAAAATCCAGGCCCGCATCTTTTAAGATATTCTCCAAGCGCTCACGCAACTGCTCTGGCTTGCTTTCAGTAGAAAAGCGAAAATTGAAATCAATAGCGAGCTCACCAGGAATGATGTTATTTGCGCCAGTACCCGCATGAATATTGGAAATCTGAAAACTTGTAGGCTGAAAATATTGGTTACCCTGGTCCCATTCAGTCTCTACTAAAGCTTGAATGGCTGGAGCTGAAAGGTGAATAGGATTCTTGCCTAAATGTGGATAAGCTATGTGAGCCTGAATGCCTTTGATCTGCAGTTTTCCGGATAAAGAGCCGCGACGACCATTCTTGATCATGTCACCCAGATTATCGACAGAAGTTGGTTCGCCAATCACGCAATAGTCTATGTGTTGACCATGTTTTTGTAGGCGCTCACACATAATCACGGTGCCATCATGTGCGGGACCTTCTTCGTCGCTGGTAATCAGAAAAGCGATTGAGCCAGCATGATTGGGGTGATTAATGACAAACTCTTCAGTTGCCACAACAAATGCAGCTATGGAGGTTTTCATATCTGCAGCGCCACGGCCATAGAGAAGGCCATCACGAATGGTGGGGGTAAATGGATCGCTCTCCCACTTTTCAAGCGGCCCAGTCGGAACGACATCCGTGTGACCAGCAAACATGAAGACCTTACCCTGATCACCAGCCGAACCTTTTTTAATTGCCCAAAGATTGGTGACTTGGAAATTCTCGGGGCCACTCACTACGCTTTCGGTATGAAAGTCCATTGCTTGCAATCGTTGGGCAATGAGATCCTGACAGCCCCCGTCCGCTGGGGTGACCGAGCGACAGGCAATAAGGGCTTCAGTAAGTTCGAGAGTGGCGCTCATAAGGGGGCTTAGTCGCGCAGGAGTTCGTTAATGGCAGTTTTAGCTCTGGTTTGAGCATCTACCTTTTTCACGATGATTGCTGCGTACAGGCTGTATTTGCCGCAAGCAGATGGCAATGAGCCGGGAACGACTACCGATCCTGCTGGAACGCGACCGTAATGTACTTCACCAGTTTCACGATCGTAAATTTTGGTGCTTTGACCAATATAAACGCCCATGGAAAGAACGGCATTTTCTTCAATAATCACGCCTTCGACCACTTCGGAGCGAGCACCAATAAAGCAGTTATCTTCAATAATGACTGGCCCAGCCTGAATAGGCTCCAAAACCCCGCCAATCCCTACGCCACCCGAAAGGTGGACGTTTTTACCGATTTGAGCGCATGAACCTACAGTTGCCCAGGTATCAACCATGGTGCCTTCACCAACATAAGCGCCAATATTGACGTAAGAAGGCATTAAAACAGCATTTTTACCAATAAATGAGCCGCGGCGAGCCACCGCAGGGGGAACTACGCGAAATCCGCCCTTAGCGAAGTCTTCGGCGGTGTAATTTTCGAATTTGCTCGGAACCTTGTCGTAAAACTGGGTATATCCACCAGCACTCATGGGTTTGTTATCTTCAAGGCGAAAAGAGAGCAGTACAGCCTTCTTAACCCATTGATTTACTTCCCATTGGCCTACGCTGCGGCGTTCAGCTACACGAATGGTGCCCGAATTCAAGCCTTCCAAGACTGCGCTTACGGCACTGCGAATTTCTGCTGGAGCAGCCTCAGGAGAGAGGTTTGCACGGTTTTCCCAGGCTTGTTCAATGATGCTTTGTGGTGATTGGCTCATGCTTTTTAGTTAACTATCAGATTGTTAAGGGATTTTGGCCCTGAATGTAGATTTATCATTATATCGATGGGGCAAAAACCCGTGCGGGAAGCCTTAAGCTTGCTATCATCTTCCCACTTAAGTTTTAAATTTTCACCCCTTTTTCCGAACCTTTTTCCCTGCAAAGTACGCCGTGCAACTGAAATCCATCAAACTTTCCGGCTTTAAGTCTTTCGTAGACCCAACCCATTTTGAAATGCCCGGCCAATTAATTGGCGTTGTGGGTCCTAACGGGTGCGGAAAGTCGAACATTATTGATGCCGTGCGTTGGGTTTTGGGTGAATCCCGCGCAAGTGAATTGCGTGGCGAATCCATGCAAGACGTTATTTTCAATGGTTCTGGTTTACGTAAGCCATCGGGTCGCGCCAGCGTAGAGCTCATTTTTGACAATACGGACGGTCGCGCTCAGGGGCAGTGGAGTGTATTTACTGAGTTATCCGTAAAGCGTGTCTTAACCCGCGATGGAAATTCAAGTTACTACGTAAATAACCAAGTGGTACGTCGTAAAGATATTCAAGATATTTTCTTGGGCACCGGTATGGGTCCAAGAGGTTATGCGATTATTGGGCAAGGTACGATTAACCGTATTTTGGAAGCGAAGCCAGAAGAATTACGTATCTTTTTGGAAGAGGCTGCTGGCGTATCTAAATACAAAGAGCGTCGCAAGGAAACCGCATCGCGTCTCGAGGACACAAAAGAGAATTTAGTGCGCGTTGAAGATATTTTGCGCGAACTTGATCAACAGCTCAATCGCCTAGAAAAACAAGCCACAGTCGCAGAACGTCATGCTGAACTTTCAGCAAATATGAAATCGCAACAACAATTGCTCTGGTTTGTACGTCAGACCGAGGCCGGTAAAGAGCAAGAGCGTCACGCCAATGGCATTCGAGATACTCAGGTTAGTTTAGAAGAGCAAACGGCTAAGTTGCGCCACTCAGAAGCCGAGCTAGAAAGTATGCGTACTCATCAGTACGCCATGCAGGATAAGGTTTCACAAGCTCAAGGGGATTTGTATCAAACGAATTCTGATGTAAGTCAAGTTGAGTCGCAAATTCATTATGTGCAAGAAGCGCGTCAACGATTGCAACAACAAACCCAAGATTTACAAGCTCAGCTACAACGCTGGACTGTTCAGGAAACAGACGCTGCCCAGGCGCAACGGACTGCAGAGCATGAGCTAAGCCTTGCCTCGGAAAAAGAACAATCTTTATTAGAGGGCTTAAGTGGTTTGCAAGAGCAAATGCCCGTTCATGAGGAAGCCTATCAACTCAATTCTCGAGAATTAAATAATGCGCGAGATAGCTTGGCAACGATTGAGCAGCGTTTGGCAAGTTTGAGTGAGCGAACTAAATCTATTCTTACTCAACTAGAGGAATTAAAAGGGCGCGAAGCACGTTTGATTGGCGAGCTAGACGGCATGCGCAGACCCGATGCTGAGGCTTTACAAACAGCAATCGATCGTCATGCTATGGCTCAGCGCAAGGTTGAAGAAGCAAGACATCGCGCTTCTGAAACTCAGCAACGCGTTCCCGCAGCTGATGAAGCCCGTAATACAGCGCAACAACAGATTCAGGTGGCCAATCAAGATTTAGCGCAAACCGAAGCCAAGTTAACCGCTTTAACTGCTTTGCAGGCTAGTGTTCAGGCACAAGGCAAAATTGGTCCATGGCTTGAGAGTAAGGGCCTTAAAGAGAGTAAGCGCCTTTGGCAAGAGCTCAAGGTTGAAAGTGGTTGGGAAACCGCTTTAGAGTCTGTCTTGCGCGAACGCTTGGCCGCAGTTACCGCAAAAAGTATTCAAGAAACTTTAGTGCTAGCCAACGATGCGCCACCAAGTCGTCTGGCCATTTTATTGCCCGAAGAAATTATCCCTGCGCATACTTCAGCTCCAGCGGATTTTGTTTCATTGTTGACGCGCGTTCAGAGTGCTGGCGGCCCAAGAATTTCTTCAGTTTTACAAGAGTGGCTCGATAATATTTACATTGCCGATAGTCTTGAAGATGCTTTGCACCGTCGTGACAAGTTACCAGCTGGTGGAGCATTAGTGACCCAGCAAGGCCACTTAATTAGTCGCGTTGGTATTCAGCTTTATGCAGCCGATTCTGAGCAAGCTGGCATGTTGGCGCGCGCTCAGGAAATGGAAGCGCTTGAGAAGCAATTGCGCGCACAACAACTCATTCAAAGCGAATTAAAAAGCGAGCTTGATCAGTGTGTCGCAAATTATCAAGGCGCTCATCAGGCAGCTGAGCAAGCTCGAATTGCTGCCGAGCAGGCGGTGCAGGAGACTCATGGCTTTGATGTGGAAAGAATGCAGTTAACTCAAGCTGAAGAGAAGTACAGCCAACGTGCTACTCAAATTCAGGGTGAATTAAGTGAAATGCGCGAGCAAATGGAGCAACTGGGAATGACACAAGACCAGTCATCCATGGAGCTTGCGCAATCTGAAGAGGCTAAGCAAGGCTATCAAGAAAGCCTTGCTGTTGCACAAGAGAAATTGGAGTTAGCCACTCAAGAGCGCGACCGTTTGCGTGAGTCGTTGCGTGTAGCTGAAATGGCTGCGCAAGAAGCGGCGTTTTCTACACGTTCGTTGCAACAACGCATTGCCGACTTGCAACGTGATCAGAGTACCGCCCGTGCTCAGATTATGGAGATCCAGGATAAATATGCATTCGCTGAACGGGAGTTAGAAACTCTTAGCGATGCAGAAGCGCAAGAAAAATTACAGGGCTTATTAGCAACTCGTAGTGAGCGTGAATCGATTTTAGCTAATGCTCGTACCGAGCAAGATGCTTTATTACATCAATTGCGTGAAGCTGATGAGGTTCGCATGCAAATCGAACGTACCTTGCAACCAATGCGTGACAAAGTAGTTGATTTGCAATTGCGTGAACAAGCTGCTCGCCTGAACTTTGAGCAATTTGCTACTTTATTGGCTGATGCTGAGGCCGATCTCACTTCCTTAGAGTCAAATTTCAGTCCTGATCTAAAGGTTGGCGCATTGCAAAATGAGGTGACCCGTTTAACTGCTGAGATTCAGTCTTTAGGCCCAGTTAACATGGCGGCCTTGGATGAGTTAGCAAGCTCACGTGAGCGTAAGTCTTTCTTGGATGCTCAATCTGCCGACTTAAATGAGGCCATGCAAACTCTCACGGATGCTATTGCAAAAATTGATGGGGAAACTCGTGAATTGTTGCAAGGCACCTTTGACCAGGTTAATACCCATTTTGGTAGACTCTTCCCAGAATTATTTGGCGGTGGCCATGCAGAGTTGGTAATGACGGGTGAGGAGATTTTGGACGCTGGCGTTCAAGTGATGGCTCAGCCTCCAGGCAAGAAAAATAGCACAATTTATCTCCTTTCTGGTGGTGAAAAGGCTTTAACAGCTATCGCCTTAGTATTTTCACTTTTCCTCTTAAATCCAGCACCCTTCTGTTTACTTGATGAGGTTGATGCGCCATTGGATGATGCAAATACCTTGCGCTATGCGCAGATGGTTGCCAAAATGTCAGATAAAACACAGTTCGTATTTATCTCGCACAATAAGATCACTATGGAAATCGCACATCAGTTAATTGGTGTCACTATGCAAGAGCAGGGTGTATCTCGTATTGTTGCTGTGGATATCTCTTCTGCGGTATCAATGGTGGAGGCTACTTAAGTGTTCTTGGAGCGGATCATGACGACTTTGGGTTTGTCTGACTTGCAGTTTTCATTGGCTGCGATTGGTTTGATTATTTTGATTTCAGTCGTTTTGCTGAATTTTAAATACGCCCGCGCTCGTCGTCGTGCCAGAGATTTGGTTCAGTATTCTCTTGATGAACGTTTTGGAGTGCGTGAACCTTCTTTTGGCGCAGGTTTTGCAGATGCTAGTAATGAGGGTCGTGCTGAACCTACCTTGGATGAGGTTGTCCAATCTATCGTTGTGCCAGAAATATTTACCATTGATCCTAGAATCGATTGTGTAATCACTCTGCGATTCGATCAGGCCATCAGTGGCGCTGAACTCTTAAATGAGATTAATGCATGGTCTGAAACCCCCGCGAAATCTACTGCGCGTTGGATGTGCGAGGGCTTAAATGCAGATGTTGATACAGCTGAAGACTGGGAGCCGCTTAGAGTGGAGGCATCCTATTCAGAGTTGCAATTGGCTATCCAGCTGGCAAGTCGTCGTGGACCGATTGGTGTTCTGGAGTTATCAGATTTTTGTTCTCGCGCACAGGCTCTGGCTGAGACTTTGGGGTCGCAGATTGATATGCCTAGTGTGAGTACTATGCTAGAAAGTGCTAAAGAGCTTGATGCTATGGCAGTAGAAAGTGATATTCAGTTAAGTATTAATGTGATTTTTGATGAAGCAAGTCCATGGACTAATTTTGAAAGTTTGATGCGTCAGCGCGGATTCAAGTTAGCTCGCAATGGTAGACAGTTTGAGTACTACAGTAATAACAAGCTTATTTTTACGAGTGCCGGTATTGACCCCAATAAACCTATTTCTCAATTAACGTTGTTATTAGAGGTTCCCTTGGTTGCTCAAGAGGAGAGAGCTTTTGAAAGAATGCTTGGAGAGGGTGTTGAGATTGCGCAGGCTGCTCATGGCCGCCTAGTTGATGATAACGGCATTAACCTTACTGAAGCTGCTGTAGTCAGCATTCGTCAACATTTGTATGGGCTGTTCGCCAATCTTGATAAAAACGGCGTCCCATCTGGCTCTTACACAGCAAGCCGTTTATTTAGTTAAGGAACCTCTTTGTCGTCCAATAGTCCGACAAATTTAGCGGAACGGTATACGTATTTACAAGCAGAATTAGCTCGCCTCGAGCATGCTTATTACGTTCTTGATAATCCATTATTACCAGATGCTGAATATGACCGACTATATCGAGAGATGCTCGATATAGAGTCTGCTCACCCAGAATGGGTGACCTCAGACTCACTATCCCAAAGGGTTGGCGGGGCGGCGCTCAAAGAGTTTGATTCTGTACAACACATCGTACCTATGCTTTCTCTCAATAATGCCTTTGAAGATGCGGAGTTAATTGCTTTTGATCGTCGCTGTCGCGAGGCCTTGCACGCTGATGTTGTGGAGTATGCGGGTGAGCTCAAGTTTGATGGTCTTGCCATCTCATTACGTTATGAGAATGGAGTCTTAGTGCGCGCTGCTACTCGTGGTGACGGTGCTAGGGGTGAGGATGTCACTGCCAATATCAAAACGATTCGCGCCATACCCTTACGCTTAACTGGAAAAAATATCCCCGCAGCCTTAGAGGTGCGCGGAGAAGTTTTTATGTATTTGCGTGATTTTGAGAAGATGAATCAGCAGGCAGCCGCTGCCGGTGAAAAAGAGTTTGCCAATCCTCGTAATGCTGCTGCAGGAAGCTTAAGGCAGCTTGACTCAAAAGTTACTGCTAGACGCCCTTTATCATTTTTTGCTTATGGCCTTGGTGATCTTGAGCCTCAAAGTTGGCTACCATCAACTCATGAAGAGCTACTCAATGTTTATATAAAGCTTGGGCTACCAGTTTGCCCTGAGCGAAGGGTGATGAAATCGGTGGTGGAGATATTGAATTTTTACAATGAAGTTGGTGCTAAACGAGATTCGCTTCCTTATGATATTGATGGCGTTGTTTACAAGGTTAATTCGTTTGCTGAGCAGGCGAAATTAGGTTTTGTTTCAAGGGCGCCACGTTTTGCATTGGCTCATAAGTTTCCGGCACAAGAAGCTTTAACAACGGTCTTGGGTATTGATGTTCAAGTGGGTCGGACCGGTGCAATTACTCCTGTAGCCAGATTGGCTCCAGTTGAAGTTGGAGGGGTTACTGTTACCAACGCTACTTTGCATAATGAGGATGAAATCAAGCGCAAAGATGTACGTATAGGCGATACAGTTTCTGTAAGGCGGGCTGGCGATGTGATTCCCGAGGTAGTTTCAGTAATTAAGGATAGGCGCCCTGTAAATGCGCGGGAATTTATCATGCCAGTGCGATGTCCGGTGTGTGATTCACATATCGAGCGTTTAGCGGATGAGGCAATCGCACGCTGTAGCGGTGGTCTATTTTGTGGAGCGCAACGCAAGCAAGCATTAGTTCATTTTGCCCATAGACGGGCCTTAGATATTGAAGGCTTGGGTGAAAAGATTGTTGATCAATTAGTTGACCACCATTTAGTAAGAACGCCTGCTGACCTTTACCGTTTGGGCTTTGCAGCTTTGGCCAATTTAGAGCGGATGGGCGATAAGTCTGCGGACAATTTGATTCAGGCTATAAATAAGTCGCGTAACACCACCTTAGCGAGATTTATTTTTGCTCTGGGCATTCGTCATGTAGGTGAGACTACGGCAAAAGATTTAGCCAATCATTACGGCAGTGTGCATGCGCTCATGGAGGCGAGTCTCGAAGATCTTCTGATGGTGAATGACGTAGGGCCTGTAGTAGCGAATTCCATCGTAAGTTTTATGCAGGAAGCTCACAATCGAGAAGTAATAGAGCAATTACTTGCCTCTGGATTGCAACTCACGGTTGAAGAGAAGGAGATTAGCGCTGCCGTCATTGGCAAGACCTTTGTTTTGACAGGCACCTTTCCAACGCTTACACGTGATGCCGCAAAAGAACTTCTGGAAAAAGCGGGTGCGAAAGTGGCTGGTTCAGTATCCAAAAAGACTGATTATGTAGTTGCTGGTACTGATGCTGGAAGTAAACTTACCAAGGCCGAAGAGCTTGGTATTGCGGTGATTGATGAAGCTGCGATGTTAGATCTTTTGAAGTAATAACGATCAGTCTTGGGTTAAAAGATACAACAATATTTTTTATGAGTCTTCTTGCTTCTATTGCTCCAAAGTTAAATAATCGCCAATACAAAACCCAGTGCGAAGCAATTCTTACCTCTGTAAATCCCTATTCCAGATTAAATACTTCTGGCCACATCACGGCTAGCGGCTTGGTCATTAGGGGTGATCAAACGCTTTTAATATTTCATCCCTACATTAAGCAGTGGTTACAACCCGGTGGTCATATAAATGACAAAGAGACTCCTTTAGATGCTGCTATTAGAGAGGTCTATGAGGAAACGGGATTAATCTGCTCTCTAGATCAGGCAAGCGTAGATCCTATAGATATTGATGTACATGAAATCGCCGCTAATCCAAAAAAATTAGAAGGATCTCATTTGCATATCGATTTTCTATTTAGACTCAAAGTTGACAGGGAGTGCGATGCTCCCGAGTCTATTGAAAAGGCTTGGTTTACTTTTCATCAAGTGAAAAATGCACGTATTGCACGTGCCTTCCGAAATTTAGGCGCCCAAGACCTCTAGCAACTCTGTCTCTAGTTGAATCTGGAGCTTTGGATTCTTGCTCAGATTGGCTGCATCCAAGAGCAAAACGTCTTCGACCCTTTCTCCCAATGTATTGATTCGAGCGGTATGCAATGAAACGTGATGTTTTGCTAAGACTCTCGAGATAGCATATAGCAGGCCCGTTCTATCGCTAGCCGATAGGGCGAGCGAGTAGTAATGGCCGCGCTCATCTGGAATCATATGTACGCGCGGTTGAATCGGGAAAGAGCGAGATTGTCTAGAAAGGCGACCCATGCTTGGGGCAGGTAGCGGATCGGATTTATTCAGTGCCCCGAGTAATTCATACTCAACGAGCTGAATAAGATCCCGATAGCTTGTGCTTTCATCGATCAAATTGCTTCCTGATATCTGAAAGGTATCTAGCGCATATCCATGGCGAGTTGTATGAATGCGGGCATCCCAAATAGAGAAGCCATGACGTTCAAAATAAGCGCAAATTCGAGCAAATAAGTCGACCTGGTCTTTTACATAAACCGCTACTTGCAACCCCTCGCCAATTGGCGAAAGGCGCGCACGTACTATTGGCGCCTCACTATCGACTTTATTGAAAAGATGGCGAGTTAACCATGCAACATCTGCGGCATCTTGCCGAAGGAAGAAGGCGACATCGAGATTTTTCCAGAGATTCTCATAGGCAGAGTCCTCAATGCCATACAGACGCAACTTGGCTCGCGCTTCTTCATGACGTTGAGCCAACTCAGAAGAGGCATCAGGTTTAGCTCCTCCCAATACTCTGAGGGTTACACGATAAAGGTCCTCAAGCAACTTCCCTTTCCACGCATTCCATACCTTAGGGCTGGTACCACGCACATCGGCAACAGTGAGGAGATAAAGAGCAGTTAAATGGCGCTCATCACCAACCTTTTTCGCAAAGGCTTTGACGACATCGGGATCGGTAGTGTCTTGTTTTTGAGCTACTTGACTCATATTTAAGTGCTCTGCGACCAACCAGACCAGTAGCTCTGTATCTTTTTTATCGAGCCCATGCTCTTTAGCAAACTTACGCATATCCGCCTTGCCTAAGGTGGAGTGGTCTCCACCCCGACCTTTGGCTATATCGTGAAATAGTGCTGCTATTACCAATAGCCAGGGCTTTTCAAAGTGAGCGATCAGGCGGCTACAGAATGGAAATTCATGGGTATGCTCAACCACCATGAAGCGACGTATGTTTCGCAGAACCATCAGGATGTGCTGATCTACCGTATATACGTGGAATAAGTCATGCTGCATTTGCCCAACAATTTTTCTAAAGGCAGGTAGGTACCGACCCAGTACGCTAGTGCGGTTCATAAGCTGAAAGGCGCGACTCACACCAGCAGGCTGTTTGAGTAACTCCATAAATAGCGCACGATTCACTGGGTCTGCTCGCCACTTACTATCCATTTTTTGACGTGCGTTATAAAGCGCCCTAAAAATGGTGGCTGATAAACCTTTTACGCTAGCTGTTTGGGCAAACACTAAAAACGTTCTTAGAATTTGCTCTGGATACTTTTGATATAGCTGTGGATCTGAAATATCCAAGACCCCTTGGCGCTCTATAAAGAAAAGGTTTCCTTCGCCCGGAATTGTGTGGGTGGTTTTGGATTCTTGTGGAAAGAGTAGTGCCTCAATATTTTGCAAAAGCACGTCATTAAGCTGAGTCACTGCCTTTGCGGACCAGTAGTAGCGGCGCATCATGGCTTCACTGGCAAGGCGTGAGGACTCTTCATTGATACCCATTGCGGCCGCTAGGGGTGCCTGCAAGTCAAAAACTAGAACATCTTGTCTACGGCCTGCAAGTAAATGTAAGTTTGCTCGTAAAGTTTCTAAGAAACGTTGATTGCGAGTGAGTTCCGTCAACTCACGTTGCGTCACTAATCCCGCTTCATTTAAATCTTTAAAGGTTTTACCAAGCAGAGCCGCTTTGCTAACCCATGAAATCACTTGAAGATCGCGTAGTCCACCAGGACTTTCTTTGCAATTGGGTTCAAGTGAGTAAGGCGTATTTTGGTATTTGTAATGACGTTGTATTTGTTCTGCAAGCTTAGCTTGAAAGAATGTTTTCGGATCTAAAGCATTTTCAAATGCATTAGCAAATTCTTTATAGAGTGGTTTTTTCCCAAATACTAGGCGTGCTTCTAAAAGCGAGGTGCGAACAGTAATATCTTGCTCTGCTTCCGAGATGCATTCCCTAACTGTTCGAACTGAAGAGCCAATCTCTAAACCCGTATCCCAGCATTTGGCGACGAACTTTTCGATCTTGCTGGTAAGGACCTCTTCAAATATTTTTTTGTTATCGGGCACGAGAATGAGAATGTCGATATCGGAGTAAGGAAAGAGTTCGCCCCTCCCAAATCCACCAACAGCTACAAGCGCAGCTTCATGCCCTAGGTCGCATGATTCCCATAAACTTATTAAAAAAGCATCGCTGAGTTTGCAGAGTTGTTTGGTGAGCTTTCCAACGGCTTGGTTTTTACGAAACTCTGCATAAGCAAGTTCTCGTGCAGCGCGTAAACTGACCACATCGGTGATTTGAGATTTCACCGCTGAAGTGGAGCGCATCCTCTTAAGCGCTAACGAGATTGGGTCTAAATGACAGGCCTTTAACGCAATCAGGCGGTAAGTTACTTCCTTCTGACCAAGTTAAAACTTCAACACCGGTAGGTGTTACTAACAAGGTATGTTCCCACTGTGCTGAAAGGCTGCGATCTTTTGTTTTTACTGTCCACTGATCTGGCATCGTACGTATTTCACGGCGACCTGCATTGATCATCGGCTCAATGGTGAAAGTCATACCGGCTTGTAGTTTTTCACCGGTACCAGGGCGACCATAGTGGAGAATTTGTGGATCTTGGTGGAATACTTTTCCAATGCCGTGTCCGCAATATTCGCGAACAATTGAGTAGCCCGCATTTTCAGCGTGGGTTTGTATAACGTGACCAATATCACCCAATGTAGCGCCCGGTTTTACTTGTGCAATACCAAGCCATAAACACTCAAATGTGATCTGGGTAAGGCGTTTCGCCATCACCGAAACATCGCCCACCATAAACATACGGCTGGTGTCACCGTAATAGCCATCAGGAGTAATGACGGTAATGTCTAAATTGACTACATCGCCCATTTTGAGGATTTTTTCGCCAGGGATGCCGTGACAAATCACATCATTGACCGAGGTGCAGATGGAGGCTGGGAAAGGTGGGTACCCTGGAGGTTGATAGTTCAACGGGGCTGGAATGGTTTTTTGAATATCACGCATGTACTCATGACAGATTCGGTCTAACTCCCCTGTGCTTACCCCTGCCTTAACGTGGGGGGTTACATGATCAAGAACTTCGCTGGCTAAGCGGCCTGCTTCGCGCATCCCTTGGATGTCTTTTTCTGCTGTAAATAAGCTATTCATGCCTTGATTATCAACGACTTGGGGATTATTCGTTTTAAAATATTGCTTAAATTTTAGGCAATATTTCCTCCATTTAGGCCAATTGGGGTGAGTTCATAAGGTTCTAGGCGTTAGTGACCGCTTCTAGAGTATTGATATTTAAGCTATAATTTCCCTCTCAGGTCAATTTTTGGCTTGAAATCGCGGGTTGAGTCTTCCAGGGTGGCGTTTTTTAGCGCAGCTAGGATTCAACCTTAGAACACAACCCTTAGGAGAAGTTATGTCAGTAACTATGCGTCAAATGCTGGAAGCCGGTTGCCATTTTGGTCACCAAACCCGTTTCTGGTCCCCAAGAATGGCCCCTTATATTTTCGGCCATCGCAATAAAATCCACATCATTAACTTGGAAAAGACTTTGCCAATGTTTCAGGACGCCCTGAAATTTGCAAAACAAGTTTCTGCTAATCGTGGCACGATTTTGTTTGTTGGTACTAAGCGTCAATCACGTGAAATTATTGCCGAAGAAGCTACGCGTGCTGGCATGCCTTATATCGACAGCCGTTGGTTGGGTGGCACGCTCACCAACTTCAAAACTGTTAAAGGTTCACTCAAGCGCTTAAAAGACATGGCAGTTGCTAAAGAAGCTGGCGACTGGGAAAAGCTTTCTAAAAAAGAAGCTTTGACAAATGACCGTGATCTCGACAAGTTGCAAAAAGCACTTGGCGGTATTCAGGATCTGAATGGCGTTCCTGATGCGATTTTCGTAGTGGACGTTGGCTATCACAAGATTGCTATTACTGAGGCTAACAAGCTTGGCATTCCAGTAATCGCCGTGGTTGATACCAACCACTCACCAGAAGGCATTGATTACATCATTCCTGGCAACGATGACTCCAGCAAAGCGGTTCTTCTCTATGCTCGCGGTATTGCTGATGCGATTCTCGAAGGTAAATCAAGCTCTGTACAAGAAATCTTGACTGCCGTTAAAGAAGGCGAAGAAGAGTTTGTTGAAGAAGGGAATGCTGAATAATGGCCGCTATTACCGCTGCAATGGTTGGCGAATTACGCGCCAAAACTGATGCTCCGATGATGGAGTGCAAAAAAGCTTTGACAGAGGCTGATGGTGATATGGCTAAAGCAGAAGAAATTCTGCGTGTAAAGCTTGGTAGCAAGGCTGGTAAAGCTGCTTCCCGCGTTACTGCTGAAGGTATTGTTGCTTCATTCATCAACGGCACTACTGGTGCTTTGCTTGAAGTGAACTGCGAAACCGATTTCGTTTCGAAGAACGATGACTTCTTGGCATTCGCAAACGAGTGTGCAAAGATGATTGCTGAACAGAACCCATCTGACGTAGCTGCTTTATTGGCCTTGCCGATGAACGGTTCAACTGTGGATGAAGTTCGCAGCGCCTTGATCGGTAAGATTGGCGAAAACATCATGCCACGTCGCTTCAAGCGTTTTGCTGGTAGCAATAAGCTGGTTTCTTATCTCCACGGTGCTCGTATTGGCGTGACGGTTGAGTTTGAGGGTGATGAGACGGCTGCTAAAGACGTATCAATGCATATTGCTGCAATGAAGCCAGTAGCTTTGTCTATGGCCGACGTTCCTGCTGAAGCAATTGCTATTGAACGGAGTGTTGCCGTTCAAAAAGCTGCTGAATCTGGCAAGCCACCTGAGATTGTTGAAAAGATGGTTGAGGGTTCTATTCAGAAGTTCCTCAAAGAGGTGTCTTTATTAAACCAAACTTTCGTGAAAAACGATAAGCAAACTGTTGAGCAAATGCTTAAGGCTGCTAATACGACAATCAAGGGTTTCACCATGTTTGTTGTAGGTGAGGGCATTGAGAAGCGTCAGGATGACTTTGCGGCTGAAGTAGCCGCCCAGGTTGCCGCTGCTAAAGCAACTGCTTAAATGATTTGGCTGGGGCAATCCCAGTCTTAGTAATGCTCAAAAGGGCATAGGAACCTCAGTTTCTATGCCCTTTTGTTTTATCCGGCTTAAGACCTTTATAATTTGCTGGAGATATTAAAAAGTACTTAAAGATCAATAAGCTAAGTTGTAAATGACTTGGCAAATTACGGAAAACAGGAAACCATGCCAGCCTACAAACGCGTCCTACTTAAACTATCTGGTGAAGCCCTTATGGGGGATGATGCCTTTGGCATTAATCCAGTCACGATTGACGCCATGGTCGCTGAAATAGCAGAGGTTGTGGGTAGCGGGGTGGAGTTGGCTATCGTTATCGGTGGCGGCAATATTTTCCGCGGTGTGGCGGGTGGGGCAGCCGGCATGGATCGAGCCACAGCTGATTACATGGGAATGTTGGCAACCATGATGAACTCACTGGCCTTACAAGATGCTTTGCGACAAAAAGGCGTTGAGGCGCGAGTCCAGTCTGCCTTGCGTATGGATCAAGTGGTTGAGCCGTATATTCGCCCAAGGGCGATTCGTGCGATGAGCGAAGGTAAAGTTGTTATTTTTGCAGCAGGTACTGGCAATCCATTTTTTACCACTGATACTGCAGCCGCTTTGCGCGGTGCTGAAATGGGTGTCGAGATCATGCTTAAGGCCACTAAAGTGGATGGCATTTATAGCGCCGATCCAGTAAAGGATCCTACCGCTACTTTGTACAAGACTATTACCTTTGATGAAGCCCTCATTAAGAACTTGCAGGTTATGGACGCAACTGCGTTTGCATTATGCAGAGACCGCAAGTTGCCAATCAAAGTATTTTCAATTCTTAAGCCAGGCGCCTTGATGCGCGTGGTTCGGGGTGAGCCTGAAGGCACACTAGTACACGTTTAATAGGAGGCTTGATGTCCGCAGCAGAAATTAAATCCACTACCGATCAAAAGATGCACAAGTCTCTTGATGCTTTAAAAACCAATTTAGCGAAGATTCGCTCTGGACGTGCTAACCCTGGAATTCTGGAACACATTCAAGTCGATTATTACGGCAATCCAACGCCATTAAGTCAGGTGGCTAGCTTGGGCTTAGCGGATGCTCGCACTATCAACGTCCAACCATTTGAAAAAACCATGGTTGCGGCGATTGAAAAAGCGATTCGTGATTCTGATTTAGGGCTAAATCCGGCATCTCAGGGAACAGTAATTCGCGTACCAATGCCAGCTTTAACGGAAGAGCGCCGTCGTGATTTAACCAAGGTAGTTAAAAACGAAGGTGAAGAAACCAAGATTGCCGTACGCAATTTACGTCGCGATGCCAATGAGCACCTTAAGCGCTTAACGAAAGATAAAGAAATCTCTGAAGATGAAGAGCGTCGCGCTACCGATGAAATCCAGAAGATGACTGATAAGGCCGTAATCGACGTTGACAAGATCGTTTCTGAAAAAGAAAAAGAGATCATGACGGTTTAGTAACCTGATTGATTGAATTCTTTATTCTGTTTTTATGACCCTACACGCTAGCTCTACCTTGGTCGTTCCTGAGGTGAGTACTATTCCTCGTCATGTGGCGATTATTATGGATGGCAATGGCCGCTGGGCAAGTAAACGTCACATGCCGCGTGTAGCAGGACATGCTGAAGGTTTGAGTGCTGTTAGAAAAATTGTCGAAGAGTGTCGCCGTATCGGTGTTGAGTATCTAACAGTGTTTGCCTTTAGCTCCGAGAATTGGCGTCGCCCACCAGAAGAAGTGGGTTTCCTCATGAAGCTGTTTCTGAAATCCCTTAAAGGTGAAGTGGGGCGTCTTGCTGAGAATGATATTTCTCTCCGCTTGATTGGGGATTTAAGTCGCTTTGATTCTGCAATTCAAGAGATGGTGCAGTTTTCCGAAGAGAAGACCGCGGGCTGCAAGAGTTTGACCTTTACGATTGCAGCGAATTACGGTGGTCGTTGGGATATTTTGCAAGCCCTGCGTCGCTGCCTTGATGCTAATCCAAACTTCACTTCTGAACAAATCACCGAAGAGTTATTGCAGCCGCATTTATCGATGGCTTATGCGCCAGAGCCTGACTTATTTATACGGACTGGTGGAGAGCAGCGGGTGAGTAACTTCTTATTATGGCAACTCGCTTATACCGAGCTGTACTTTACCGATATTCTGTGGCCTGATTTTAATGAAGCTGAATTACATAAAGCTTTCGAATGGTTTGGTCAGCGAGAGCGTCGTTTCGGTCGAACAAGTGCTCAGCTTGTGCCGCAAGCAATGAGCGATGCAGTTTGATCCAATTCCAGAAAACAAAATGCTAAAGACCAGAATCATTACTGCCACTATTCTGCTGGCAGTCCTTTTGCCTATCCTTTTTTTACTTCCAGCAATTTACCTAAGCGCTTTTTTTCTCTTGACCGTTTTGCTTGCTGCATGGGAGTGGAGTCGCTTAATTACGCCAGGATCTCGTCGCGGAGAAATCATCTACCCTATATTTTGCTTGATGATCATCTTGGGTTTATTGGCCCTCAATAATCCAGTATGGCAATTTGCTTTGTTAGCTCTTGCTGTGATGTTTTGGTTCTTTAATGCCCCTTTTATGCTTGCAAGAGGCTTAAATCTTCCCCTAGATAAGTGGCGTTACTTCTATTCCATTTTGGGATTGATTTTGCTTCCAGCCACCTGGTTCGCTCTGATCTTTTTGAGGGAGATTGGTTTAACTTTTCTGTTATCGACAATGGTGTTGGTATGGATTGCTGATATTGGCGCCTACTTTGTGGGGAAGGCTTTCGGCAAGCATCGCTTAGCTGCGCAAATTAGTCCCGGTAAATCTATTGAAGGGGCCTTAGGCGGCCTCCTGCTTTGTTATGGATATGCAGTTTCCTGCGTTTTCTTTTTACCGCTGGATTCCACATTATTTGGCGCTTGGGCAATTCGTTATGGCTGGCTACCAATGCTGTTAATGGTAACTGTCTTAACTGCCTTTAGCATCTTCGGTGATTTATTTGAGTCCCAATTAAAGCGGATCGCTGGCGTGAAAGATAGTAGCCATTTATTGCCAGGCCACGGCGGCGTTTTGGATCGCGTTGATGCATTGATACCGGTAATGCCGATCGCTGCATTGCTTGCAGGATTAGTCTAATGCCTTTAAGACGAGTTGCGATTCTAGGTTCTACAGGATCTATCGGCGTGAATACTTTGGATGTAATCCGCTCACACCCAGAGCGCTTCAAAGTGGTTGCACTGACTGCGGGTAAACAAGTCGAACGTTTGGCAGAGCAATGCCTAGAATTTAATCCGGCCATTGCAGTGGTTGCCGATGCCGATGGTGCAGCGCGCCTCAGCGCAATTCTTAAAGACAAGAAGACTGCTACAGAAGTACTGTATGGCCCTGAAGCTATGGTTACTGCAGTGACACAATCGAATTGCGATACGGTAATGGCTGCCATTGTTGGTGCTGCCGGTTTAGTACCGGCCTTAGCAGCAGCTAAAGCCGGCAAGAGGGTGCTGCTGGCAAATAAAGAAGCGCTGGTCATGTCTGGCGATTTATTTATGCAGGCTATGCAATCGGGCGGGGGCGAGTTACTGCCTATTGATAGCGAACATAACGCCATCTTTCAGTGTCTTCCTCAGCAATTTACTAAAGCCCCTCATGGTTATCTTGGTGTTGAAGAGCTCTGGTTAACAGCTTCAGGAGGCCCATTTAGAGATACTCCTATCAGCGAGTTGTCAGTTGTCACTCCTGAACAAGCTTGTGCTCATCCCAATTGGGTCATGGGTAGAAAAATTTCAGTAGATTCGGCAACGATGATGAATAAAGGACTTGAAGTCATCGAGGCATTTTGGTTATTTGGGTTGCCATTGGAAAAAATTAAGGTGCTGATACATCCACAAAGTGTGGTGCACTCCATGGTGCGCTATCGTGATGGGTCGGTGCTTGCTCAAATGGGTCAGCCTGATATGAGAACACCTATTGCTTACGGGCTAGCATGGCCAGAACGCATTGATGCTGGTGTTGCACCTCTTAATTTGACTCAGTTCTCAGCACTCAGTTTTACTGAACCAGACCTAGGACGTTTCCCTTGTCTAGCACTAGCTTTTTCAGCAGCAAAAACAGGCGGCACTGCTCCGACGATCTTAAATGCTGCCAATGAAATTGCGGTAGCGGCCTTTTTGGATACTGGCTTGCCGTATTTACGAATTCCAGAAGTAGTTGAAAAAACGCTCAATCACATTCAATCCGTTCCGGCGAGTTCTCTTGAGCTCATTTTGGAAGTGGATGCGCAGGCTAGGCAAGTGGCCACAAGTCTGATGAGCGAGATGAATATTTAGTGGAACTTGTCTAGTGCAGACCTTGATTGCCCTCGCAGCTTTTTTGCTAACACTCGGTATTTTGGTCAGTTTTCATGAGTTTGGCCATTTTCTAGCTGCGCGCTTATGTGGAGTTCGCGTTCTTCGCTTTGCTCTTGGATTTGGCAAGCCGCTATTTACTTATGTGGCGCGTAATCGTACCGAGTGGGTTGTAGCCGCCATCCCTTTAGGTGGATATGTGAAGTTATTGGATGGTCGCGATGCTGGTCAGCTTATTTCGGAATCAGAAAAGTCCGAAGCGTTTGATGCCAAGCCGCTCTGGCAACGATCATTCATTGTGGCTGCTGGACCTTTAGCAAATTTTATTTTGGCGATCGTATTATTTGCCATTATTTACATGAGTGGGGTAGCTCAATTACCCGCACGCCTCGATGCACCTCCAGAGCGTTCATTGGCGGCTAAGCTTGGCGTTATTGCTGGTGATCAGGTCATTGGTTGGAAGTCTCTGACAGATGACTCTGAAGATACGACTATTTCCGGGGATTTTGATCCCGTTTTGAGCTGGAATGTTCTACGTTGGAGACTTCTGGATGCGGTTACGGGGCAAGAAGGCTTTATCTTAGAGTTGCGTGGGACTGCGGCGGGAAGATCTTTTAAGGTTTTTAAGGGTCTTGATTTACCTCAAATGAGCCCTGAAACCGATCCTTTTATGGCCATAGGCATTCGCCCTCAGATTAGCCCTCAAGCCGACTGGTTCATGCTTAAATTGGGCTCATTGGACGCCTTAGCTTACGCCGCCGACAGGGTCTGGTTAATTACCAAGGTCTCGACACGCCTGATATTGGGATTATTTACGGGAAATACCTCCATAAAACAGCTAGGCGGCCCCTTAAGCATTGCGGATATGGCTGGTAAGTCTGCACAGTTCGGGTGGCAGCCATTTTTAGCCTTTTTGTCACTTTTGAGTATTAGCATTGGCCTACTTAATCTAGTACCCCTACCAATGTTAGATGGGGGTCAGCTCCTGTATGATGCATGGGAGTTGGTTGCTGGTAAGCGGATTTCGGTTTCAATGCAGGAGCAGCTTCAAAAAGTGGGCTTTTTCTTGCTGATTTCACTCTCGTTACTGGCCTTGTTTAACGATTTACAACGCTACCTTTCGCCTTGAATTTTTTGACCTCTTTCCCTCGCTTTTTTATCCGGTTTCTTGCGCAAGTAACACTAATTGCTGCTGCTGGATTATTTGTCAATGCCCATGCCGCCGAATCTTTCGTCATTAAAGATATTCGTATCGAGGGATTGCAACGCGTAGAACCTGGGACAGTTTTTAGTTATTTGCCGGTTCAAGTGGGTGATACATTTACTGAAGAGAAAGGCGCTGAAGCCATTAAGGCCCTATATAGCACTGGCTTTTTTAGGGATGTACAGATCCAAGCACAGGGCAGCGTCTTAATTGTTATTGTTGATGAGCGGCCAACGATTTCCCGAATTGAATTTACAGGGATGAAAGAATTTGACCAGGAGATTGTGCGTAAATCCCTGAAGACGGTGGGCGTTGCCGAGGCGCGCTTCTACGATAAAGCGCTGATTGATAAGGCTGAGCAAGAATTAAAGCGCCAATATATTGGTAAAGGTATGTACGCAGCCGAGGTAGTTGCTACCGTTACCCCTATAGAGCGCAATCAAGTCGCTATTTACTTCAATATTGATGAGGGGCCTGTTGCGAAGATTCAAGAAATTAACTTTATTGGTAATAAAGAATTTAGCGAAAGCACACTATTGAGTCAGATGCAGCTCAAAACAGGTGGATGGTTATCTTGGTACAGCAAAGACAATTTGTACTCCAAGCAAAAACTCACCGCCGATCTTGAAACGATTCGCTCTTACTATTTGAACCGCGGTTACCTCGAGTTCGTGATTGATTCGACTCAAGTTTCTATTACTCCGGATAAAAAAGGCATCTATCTCACCATTAGTATTCGTGAAGGTCAGATGTTTACTGTTAAAAATGTACGACTTGCCGGAGAGTTGCTTGGTAAAGAGGCTGAGCTAATGCAGTTGATTACCTTAAAACCTGGAGATACCTTCTCCTCTGCAGAGTTGACTAAGAGCACTAAAGCGATTGCGGAGATACTAGGTTCTTATGGGTACGCATTTGCCACCATTAATCCTCAGCCTGATATTCGCCGTGAATTAAGTGAGGTAGATCTCACTTTGGTGGTTGATCCGGGTCGACGTGTTTATGTGCGCCAAGTGGCAATTAGCGGTAATGCTAAAACGCGCGATATGGTGATTCGCCGTGAGATGCGACAGTTTGAAAGCTCCTGGTTTGATAGCGATAAGATCGATTTATCGAAAAAGCGTTTAGGTCGACTTGGTTACTTTACCGAGACTGACATTACGACTCAAGATGTACCGGGGTCCCCCGACCAAGTCGATGTGAATGTGAAGGTGACCGAGAAACCTACTGGCGCGGTGACGATTGGTGCCGGCTTCTCCTCAACAGAGAAATTGATTTTGTCTGCCGGTATTAATCAGGACAATGCTTTTGGTACTGGTACTGCGATTGGTTTAAACGCCTCGGTCGGTAAGATTAATCAAAACTTGACCCTGTCTCAGTACGACCCCTATTTCACTGAGGATGGCATCAGTCGATATAGTGATTTGTACTACCGTTCATCCAAGCCTTTGTACTATGTTGGAGATCCTGACTACCAAATCAAATCAGTTGGCTCAAATCTAAAATTTGGTGTTCCTTACACCGAAGTTGATAGGGTTTTCTTTGGTACTGGCATCGAAGCTTTTCAGATAAATACGACCTCCAATACCCCTCAGCCATACCTGAGCTAC